>JAABUQ010002487.1_pt1 | contig 36332 bp, 34 predicted proteins | sample 5560001 | NCBI WGS metagenome assembly JAABUQ01 (sample SAMN10711888, study PRJNA513371) | rock metagenome | isolation source: Antarctica rocks | place: Antarctica: Victoria Land, Finger Mt nord | collected 2015-12-18 | reverse complement strand
GGGTGGCGATCGCTCGCATGCTGGTGAATGTGGGCATAGAAGCTTTCGCTGGGTCGGTTCCGTTCCTGGGCGATCTGTTCGACGTTGCGTTTAAGGCGAATCGCCGGAATTATCAGATCTTGAAGAGCCACCTGTCACAGCCGGCTCGTCAAAGCGCATACGACTGGTTGTTTTTGGTGGGTACGATTGTGCTGGTTTTGGCCGGCATCGCGCTGCCGGTGATCGGTTTGATCGAAGTAGCGAAGCATATCCATTTTTAAATGGCGCCCTGTCCCTGAGACGCTGCGCTGCATTTCGTCACTAGCGTTTTTATGTGCGGAATCGTGGCGGTTTTCGACAGCACCGTACGCCTTCGCTCACCGCGGTTGAAAGCGGGCTGCAGGTTCTTCGCCATCGTGGGCCGGACGGAGCAGGAACGTGGACCTCGCCGGGAGGGCAGGTCACTCTTGGCAGTGCGCGGCTGAGTGTCATTGACTTGACCACGGGCGAGCAGCCGCTGAGCAGGGACGATTCATGCCATCGTGAACGGCGAGTTTTACGATTTCGAGAAGATTCGGGCAGAGCTCGAATCGCGGGGTCATCGCTTCCGCTCGAGATCGGATAGTGAGATCGTGCTGCACCTCTACGAGGAGTTCGGCACCGAATGCGTCCATCGCTTGCGGGGCGAGTATGCGTTTGTTTTGTGGGATGAACGCAAGCGGGAGTTGTTTGCGGCGCGCGACCGGTTTGGCATCAAGCCGCTGTTTTACGCCGAGGTCAATGACAAGCTGTTGTTCGCTTCCGAAGTGAAGGCATTGCATGCGGCGGGCGTCGAGGCGGCTTGGGATGAACAGGGTTTCTTGGAGAGGGTCACGCTGGATAGTTCGCTGCATGGGCGAACGCTCTTCCGGCAAGTGCGGGAACTTTCGCCTGGACATTTCTTGCTTCGAAGCAGCGGTGGACTTGCGATTCATCGCTATTGGAATTTGAACTACCCGCGCCAAGGCGAGACCGTGCCCGAGCGCTGCGACGACGAGTATGCGGAGGAGTTCTACGCAGTTCTTTCAGACGCCGTGCGCACGCGCTTACGTGCGGATGTGCGGATCGGCTGCTACGGTGAGCTTCGACCAAGCGCCGTACGACGAGTCCGCCATGGCCCGCGAGGAGTGCCGGCGCGCCGATGCTCACTTCACCGAGGTCCTGGTGACGCAGGAGAGCTTAGCGGCCGATTTCAACGATGCGGTGTGGCACGGAGAGACTTTGTCTGCGAATGCGCATGGGGTGGCCAAGTTCGCTTTGAGCCGGGCGGCGCGCGACGCGGGAATCAAAGTTGTGCTGACGGGAGAAGGAGCGGACGAGATGCTGGGCGGGTATCCGGCGTTCGTGAAGGACTCCATACGCCATGGTAGCGACGGGGAGCGAGAAGCTTTCCGCAGCGCCATAGGAGTGACAGCGGACGCATCTGCGGACCTGCTGCGCCCGCATCTTCCGGCGGAGCCGCCGTCGTCTTTCATGAAGACGCTCGGGAATGGATGCTTCACCGGCTTCGGGAGACTTTGCCCGCTTCCTATAGGAGCGACGAAATGTACTCGCGGTCCCTCATTGATCACAATGTCTCGGGACAATTAGTGGGGCGCGAGGTGCTGAATCAGAGCCTCTACGTCTACAACAAGACGTGTTTGCCGGGATATATTCTGACGACGCTGGCGACCGGATGGAGATGGCTCATTCGGTAGAAGGGCGAGTGCCTTTTTTGGATCACCACGTAGCTGAATTTGCCCGCCTGCTGCCTGTATCGCAAAAGATTCGGGGAGCTGCGGAGAAGTTTGTGCTGCGCAAAGCAATGCGGGCGATTTTGCTGGCGGCCGTCTGCGGGCGAAGAAAGCAGGCCTTCAACGCGCCTCCCGTAGTGCTCAACCGAAGCGAGCGGCTGTATCAGCTAATGCAGGATACATTGCGCCGAAGTGCTGCCGGGTCAGGGCTGCAGTTTAAAGACCGCGTAGGGTGTGGTTCTGGTGCTCTTGCCCTTGTTATAGGTGGGCGATTCGTTGATATGCGAGGCGCTGATGTAAATGGCGTCGTCCGGACCTTGACTGAATGTATCCGGCCATTCAAACCGCTGATCGGTCACGATGGTCTCGATTTTGCGATCCGGGGTCAACCGCGAGACAGCTTTTTCTTGAAGATTGCTCAAGTAGATGTTGCTTTGCGAATCCATCCAAATGCCGTCAAGCGGGAAAGTTTGCGCAAACTTCTCCGCCACCGGTTTGCTAGCTGGGTTGCGTAAGGCGTCGGTCTTGACGCGGTACAGCGTAGTAGCCGCAATGGGCTGGTAATAAAGGTACTCGCCATCGGGCGAGAGTGCAATAGCGTCGGAATGGAAGGAAGGCGTCTGGCCGGTCGGCCCGAGGACGGGTTTGCCGTCGATAACGATTTTCACGCTCGTATCCGGCATGACGGAGGGATCGCCATCGAGCGCCCGGTGAGCTTTCCCCGTGGCGAGATTGATCACGATGATTCCGCCGAGGCCGCTGTCAGTGATGTAAGCGAAGTGGCGGCGGTTGTCGAAGCGTACGTCATTCAAATAGGTATTGGTCTTTGCCACATCCGGGCCGAGCGCGACAACCCGCGTTACCTTGTTAGTTTTCAAATCCACTTTGATGAGCTTTGGCCCACCCGGCACGATGCTCATCAGCATGGGAGCGGCGGCGTCCAGAATCCATAGCGAATCCGTGTCGTCCACGACGACGCTTTGTACGCAAACGAAGTGCTTGCCGGCCGATTCGGGCTTCATGTCCCAGCGGTTCCAGTCCTCGTCCGGGAAGGGCTTTTCGGAGCCGTCCGGCATCGCCTCAACGACGGCATTCAAATATTCCGCCGACCAACGAGGGAAATTGACGAACAGCCGGCCGGTCTTCGACACGCTGATGCCGGTGAGCTGAAAGTCATTATTGTGATAGACCTCCATCACTGGACGGCCAGTCGCCTGAGCCTGGCTGAGAGCCGCCCCGGAAAAACCCAACAAGGTAAGGCACACGCAGAAACTACTTACAATTCGCAAGAACGGACTCCTCTTCGATGCGCCGTCAGTTAAGAACGAACGGCTACACATCCGACATGCAGCGATGTTTATAGTTTCTGCGTACAAGTACGCACTTACCAGCGATACATCAGAGAGAAGATGGGACCTTGCAGCCGGGCGCTAAGACCGCTGCCGCCGTTGCTGTCCCGGTGCAGATCTGTATTCACAGCACGGTAGCCTGCCTGGACCGTGATGGGCCCGAGCCCGATTCCGGCGTTGCCGTTGGCTTGCACGTAATGCCCGTAGCCGCCGAAGCCCATTCCGCGCATACCGCCATCGATCTCAAAGATGCGATGCCCGCGGATAGGGAAAATGCGAAATTCGGCGCCGGCGAGAGGTAATCCAATCGCCTGTGACTTGCTGGCGACGGTATTTATTTGGAGAGCTTGGATGGTGCCGGTAGCACTCAGATAAGCGGCGCCTGCTGAGAAGCCGAGGTGTCCCATGGGGCCGCTCAAGACATCGTATTGATAGCCGCCGAAGAAGTAGGTCAGGTTGGCGGTGGATTGCAGGGTTTGGCTAACGTTAAATACCCGGTTGCGGTAGGTGACAGTGCGGTTGACAGTGTTAGTGCCTTGAACGTCGAAGGGCGTTCCTTCGATCACGATGCGGTGCCTTTGCCCCGGTTTAAAAACCAGTTGACCGTAAAAAGTGGGCTTTTGCTGCTGAGCGCCCAGATCGTTCACCAAATCGACAGGTGAACCGTTGGCCTGAATCTTCCCACCGGTGTTCAGGATCCAAGCCGATCCCGTCACCTCAAGGCGAAAGTTTTCCGGACTCTCACTGGAGGTCTGCGCCGAGCAGGCCGCCCCAAAAAATGCACAGGCGACGCCCAGCCGCGCCACTCGCCAATATTTCTTCATTCGATGGTTCAACATGCAAGACTTATCCCCCAGACAAGCAGTAGTGCCGTGCTATATGTTTCATCGTGGCCGAGGAGATAGATCTTTAGGCCTTAGCGGAAGAATGGTTTACCTTCTTTCAGAACATCCCTGGATTCTAATGTTTTCATTCGTCCGTAACTATTTGCAAATGCAGGAGCAACACTCCTCGGCCACAGTGGGGAAGGGAGGGTGAAACCGAATGCCTGTTACAGCTACCACTAAATTGCAGTGTTTTTGGCGAGATGCCTCTGTTTTGAAGGAATTTCGCACGGGTGTGTCGCTCCACAGTCACACCATGTATTCGGAAGAAAGTCTCGACATGGTCCCGCGGTACACGGCCAAGGTGCCCTACCTGGGCGCGGCAATACGCCGTCAGACGGCGGAATACAGCCGCAAGACGGGTGGTGAGTTCGATTTCAGCAATGCGTTCTGGACTCCGCCCTTTGCACCACGCCAAGCCTACCGAATCGAGGAAAAGCAGATTCAGAGGCGCTTTCAACTGCCTGCGTTAATCTCCCTGACGGACCACGACGATATTCGGGCCGGCATGCTGCTGAGCGTGCTGGAGCGTTTTCGCGCCGCTCCTATTTCCACGGAGTGGACAGTACCGTTCGGCCCCACCTTTTTTCACTTGGGCATTCACAATTTGCCCGCTGCCGACGCAGCAGGCATTACCGAAAGGCTTTCGGCCTATACCTTGAACCCGCAGGAAGAAAAACTCGGCGGATTGCTTGAAATGCTGAACAGCTACCCCGATGTTCTGCTCGTGCTGAACCATCCTCTGTGGGATGAAAAGGGCATTGGGGTGGCGAATCACGCGCAAGTTCTGGAACGGTTGTTGACCGGTCATGGCCGCGACATTCACGCGCTTGAACTGAACGGGCTGAGGTCATGGCAGGAAAACAAAGGCGTTTTGCGAGTGGCTCAACAGAGCGGCCTTCCGCTGGTGAGTGGGGGCGACCGGCATGGGCGCGAGCCAAACGCAATTCTAAATCTTTCGCGTGCCGACAACCTGGCCGGCTTTATCCACGAGATCCGGTACAGCCGCCGCAGCCACGTGGTATTTATGCCGTCCTACAATGAGCCCTTGAAGCTCCGGCTGATGCAGACGATGGTGGATGTGGTGCGCGATTGGCCGGAAAATTTAGAGGGGCGTCGGCGTTGGGCGGATCGGGTTTTTTATTGCTCCCCCTCAGGCTGCGGGCCGGTTCCACTTTTCACCATTTGGAAGGATGGCGGTCCTAAACTGGTAGGGCAGTTCGTCGCGGCAATGCGCTTGCTTCAGTCGCGGACAGCCCTCTCGCTGCTGCGTATTGCGCTCGACGACCGGTCAAAGAACTCGGCCAGCGGCTCATTTACGTCGTTGGAAGCAGATCCGGAACAAGCGTTGTAGCGTCCTAGTAGCGCAGAACAAGGCAGCGTGCCCGCCTTTGCTATCCTCACGGTTGCATGAGTGGGGTCATCCTCGATGGCAAGAAGATCAGAGACGAGATTTTAGGCGAACTACGGCCTCGGATTGAGGCTCTGCGAGAGCGCCAACGAGCGCCGGCGCTGGCGGTTGTTCTGGTCGGCGAAGATCCGGCTTCGCAGATTTACGTACGGGGCAAGATCAAGGCGTGCCACGAACTGGGGATCCGCAGCATTGAGATCACGCCTCCGGGCACCATCAGCACGGCGGAGTTGATTGAAGCAATTCTGCCCTTAACGCGCGACGACTCGGTGGACGGAATTCTGATTCAAAAGCCGTTGCCGAAACAGATCGACGAGGAAGCGTTGACGCGGTACGTGGACGCTTCGCGCGATGTGGACGGTTTCGGGGCTTACAGCCTGGGTTGTCTGGTCTTAAATAAACCGGCTCCGCGAGCGTGTACGCCGGCAGGGATCATGGAACTGCTGAAGCGTTACAAGGTTCCGATCACGGGTAGGCACGCCGTAGTGGTGGGCCGGAGCGACATCGTTGGAAAACCGATGGCATTGATGCTGTTGCACGAGAACGCGACCGTCACGATTTGCCACTCGCGAACGAAGAATTTAGCGGAAGAGTGCCGGCGCGGCGACATTCTGGTGGCAGCGATCGGGCGGCCGGCGATGATTACAGCCGAGCACATCAAACCGGGCGCGGTAGTGATTGACGTGGGCATGAACCGGGTGCGGGAGCAAGCGGAGGTTCAGCGCTTGTTCGGTCACGATGCGGCGCGGCTGGCGGCCTTCGCGAAGAACGGCACCACGCTGGTGGGCGATGTAGAACCGCGCGCGATGCAAGAACTCTCCTCCGCCTATACGCCGGTGCCCGGCGGGGTGGGCCCGCTCACGATTGCCATGCTGATGGCGAATACGGTTCAACTGGCGGAAGAGCGTTTGGGCCTGCGCAACGGCGGTGTGTAAGGACTGAGGCCTATGCTGAAGGTCGGGCTAACCGGCGGCTATGCCACCGGCAAGTCGTTTGTCGCGGCTGCGCTGGAGCGGCTGGGTTGCTTCCTTATCTACGCCGACCGCTTGGGGCACGCTGCCCTAGAGATGGGCGGAGAGGCCTACCAACCGGTGGTGGACGCTTTCGGCCAGGGCATCCTGCGGACGGACGGCTCGATTGATCGAAAGATAGTGGGAGCGAAGGTGTTCGGTTCGCCGGAGCTTCTGGCGCGACTGAATTCGTTTGTCCATCCGGCGGTATTTCGGATGGAAGAGCAGATGCTGGCTGAGTGGGCGTCCGGAAATCCGCACGGAATCGCAGTGGTGGAAGCCGCTATTCTAATAGAAACCGGCCACCACAAAGGGTTCGACCGCCTGATTGTGACTACCTGCAGCGAGGAGACGCAGATTCTGCGCGGCGTAAAACGCGATCACCTGACGGAGAGCGAGGTGCTTGCCCGACTGGCTCGCCAAATGCCGTTTGCCGAAAAACAGAAGTACGCGAATTACGTGATTGATACAAACGGGAGCAAGGAAAGCACTGTCCATCAGGTAGAAGTTATGTTTGATGAACTGAAGCAACTGGCTGAGGGCGGCGCGGCATGAGATTCCGAGTGGTGTTCCTGGCGGTGTTTTTCACGCTGGCGTTCGTTTGGTTTACTTCGGGAGGCAAATGGGCGCTTCGAGGTGTGACAGCGCCGCTTTTTCGAACCGCTCTCGAATGGTCTGAGCCGGCGCGAGTGCAAGGCGCGGGAATCACACCGGAAGAGCAGAACAACATCGACATCTACAAATCCGCGCGGCTCGCAACGGTTTACATCACCAGCACGGCGGTTCGCCGCGACTTCTTTTTCCAGCCGGTCGCATCGCAAAGCCTTGGCTCTGGATTTCTGATTAACGATGCCGGCTTTATCCTGACGAACTTTCACGTGGTCTCCGGAAGCAGCCGCATTCAGGTGACGCTGCAGGACCAGACGCAGTATTACGCGCATGCCATTGACGTGGACCGCTCGGACGATCTTGCGCTGATACAGATCACGCCCAAAAGAAAACTGGAATCCTTGCGGCTGGGCGATTCCGAGCACCTGCAGGTGGGACAGAAGGTGCTCGCGATCGGTAATCCGTTTGGGTTGGAAGGAACGCTGACGGTGGGAGTCGTGAGTTCGATTGGCCGATCGATCAACGGCGAAAATGAACAACGCCTGGAGGGCATGATTCAGACCGATGCCGCCATTAACGGGGGCAACAGCGGAGGTCCTTTACTGGATTCAAGCGGTACGGTGATTGGCATTAACACGGCGATTCTGGGGCAGACGAATATAGGCATCGGTTTCGCGCTGCCGATCAATCGCGCGAAGGCGCTGCTGACGGACTATCAGGCGGGACGGGTGACGGAGCGGCCTAAGATCGGCGTAAGCACCGAGTATGTGGCGGGCGATCTGGCCGAGGCGCTGCAGCTTCCGCGGCGGGGCGGCTTACTTGTGCAGCAGGTGGTGCGCGGGTCATCTGAGGAAGCGTCGGGCATTCGCGGCGCGCGCGAAGTAGTCGACATCGGTAATGTGGAACTGGGCATCGGTGGCGATTTAATCACGGCCGTGGATGGTAAACCGGCGGATCGCGAAGATGCATTGGTGCGGGCTATCGGCAACAAACGCGTTGGAGATACGATCACGTTGACGGTGCTGCGCAATGGCGCGACGGTGAGCGTGCCGGTGAAGCTGCTGCGCCCGCCTGCCGACCTTGGTTAATCAGTTCATCAGTCATCCGCGGCCGTCGCGAACGGGCTGAAGTTCGTATCTATATCAAAGTAATCCACACCCTCAGTGCGCTTGAGATAGTTGACGATCGCGTAAGTGGCGGGCGTCATTAACGTTTCGTACACGACTTTAATCAAATAGCCCGACACGATCAGGCGAAGAATCACGCCGGTCGGTCTTAAGCCGTAAAAACCGGCGAACATGACGACCGTTGTGTCCACGGCTTGTCCCACCACCGTCGAGCCGAGGGTGCGCGTCCAAAGATACTTGCCGCGCGTTAGAACTTTCAGCTTGGCGAGTGTGAATGAGTTGACGAATTCGCCGCACCAATAAGCCAGGAGACTGGCGGCTACGATTCGGCCGACAGGCTTGAAGACCGCCGCGAACGCCTGTTGGCCGGTGTACTCCGGCGCAGGCGGAATCACGACGGCGATGTAGCAGACCGCTACCAGCACGAAGGAAGCGAAGAAGCCGAACCAGATTGCCCGGCGCGGCGACAAGGTTTGAGATCAAGAGAACGACGACAAACAGCGTAATGAAGCTGTCCAGATACTTATAGCGAAGGTCGCTTTCGAAGAGCTTCGCAAGACTATGGTTTTCTTCCGGTGCCTTCATCGGATGAACCGATTATAGAGACGGGGCGTTATCCAAAATGTTCCGTGGAGGAATCCAATTGTGTCAGAGCTGGAGCGTGAACCCGGCCAGCGCCGAAGCCCAGCATCCATGTGTTGCTTTGGCATTCGAATAGCTGAGCGTATTGGGAGGCCTCTATGCCAAAGAACATTGTGATCTGCTGCGACGGAACGGGCAACGAGTTCGGCGATGAAAACTCGAATGTGGTGAAGCTGTACAGCACGCTGGTTATCAACAGTGAACAGGTGGGCTACTATCACCCGGGCGTCGGCACGATGGGGTCGCCGGCTGCCATGGGCCGGATGGAGAGGACGTGGAGCCGCCTGAAGGGGCTGGCCTTCGGATCGGGCCTGCTGGATAATGTCGCGGATGCGTATCGCTATCTGATGGACATCTATGCGGATGGCGACGGGATCTATCTTTTTGGATTTAGCCGCGGCTCGTACACGGCACGCGTGCTGGGCGGGGTGCTGAGCATGTTCGGGCTGCTTTGTCCAGGCAATGAGGGGCACATTCCCTATGTCATGAGAATGTACGCCGCACGGAGACGGCAAACGGGCCGGGGCAAGGCATCGATGGATGTCGATGAGGAATTCAAGTACATTTTTTCGCGTGATGTAACACTGCATTTCGTGGGAGTTTGGGACACGGTGAGCTCGGTGGGGTGGATTTACGATCCGGTGAAACTGCCCTTCACGGGAAACAACCCGATCATCAAGACCGGGCGGCAAGCGATTTCGACTCACGAACGCCGCTGCTTCTATTTGCCCATGCTTTGGGGTACGCCCGAGGGCGATCAGGACATCAAGCAGGTTTGGTTCTCCGGCGTCCACTCGGACGTAGGCGGAAGTTATCCGGAGATGGAGAGTCACTTATCCAAGCTCTCCTTGGCATGGATGCTCCAGGAGGCGATCGCGGCGGGACTGAGAGTCAAAGAAGAGAAAGCGCTCTGCGTGCTCGGCACAGGTGAGAGGCTGGCGCGTTTTCTTCCTAACTACGTTCCTCCCGATCCGAATGGGACGATCCATCCCTCGCTCAAACGTGCCTGGTGGCTGCTCGAGCTGCTGCCGCACAAATACGAGGAGTATCCGGGGACGGGAAGCCGCGTGCGGTGGAGAATACCACTGGGCGCATACCGGCAAATTCCAGAAGGCGCGGTGATCTATGAGCCTGCTCTTCCGAGAATTGATGCCAAGCAGTTGCCGAAGACCTATGTGCTGGAGCCGAGCGTACGCTTTGGGTCCAGGCAGGCCATGCCGGCCAGAGCGTGATGTCTCGGTGCTAGGCTATGCGGGTGTGAGGATCTGTTCTTTTCTTCCATCGGCAACCGAAATTCTGTACGCGCTTGGTCTGGACGATTCGATTGCGGGCGTCACGTTCGAGTGCGACTATCCGCCTGAGGCTCGTCGCAAGCCGATTGTCGTCGATAGCCTGCTCGAACATGGCCTCTCATCCGAAGAAATAGATCGCAGGGTGAGTGCATGCGCCGCAACTGGAGAGAGTTTGTACCGGGTCAAAGCGGACCTGATGGAAGAACTGCGGCCCGACCTGATAGTTACTCAGGAGTTGTGCGATGTTTGCGCCGTGAGTACGTCGCACTTACTCTCCTCGCTTCAGAGTCTCAGCTCGCAACCGCGCGTGGTGTCACTCACTCCACATACTCTCGATGATGTTTGGAGCGACATAGAAGCTGTCGGGGAGGCAACCGGCACGGGCGATAAAGCACGCGCGCTTTCGGGCCGGATTCGCGAGCAGATCGATGTGGTCAAAGGTGGAGCGACGCGCAGTGCGCCCCGCGTCGCTTGTCTGGAATGGCTGCGGCCGCCTTTCAATGCAGGCCACTGGGTGCCTGAGATGGTCGCGCTCGCAGGCGGAGTGGATGTGCTGGGAACGGTTGGCGTGGATAGCGTGCGGGTTCGCTGGGAAGACTTGCTGGCTGCGCAACCGGAGGTAGTGATCGTCATGCCGTGCGGCTACGATCTGGATGCGGCCGTTGCGGAGTTCCGCTCGACTGCATTGCCGGACGGATGGACGCAACTGCCTGCCGTGCGAAGCGGACGCGTGTTCGCGGTGAATGCAACGGCGTACTTCTCGCGCCCGGGCCCGCGGCTGGCCACCGGCGCTCAAATCATGGCTGCGCTGCTAAGCGATGCCGTGGACGAGTCGCTCCCCAGTGCGAGTTGGGTCCGACTATAAGGCACTCTCAACAATCGTGTCAATAAATGGTTGACGGTTCCGTTTTCGTAAGGCTAAACTAACAACGTCTGGTGTATTGGGAAGCGCGGTGTAAATCCGCCACTGCCCTCGCAACTGTAAGCGTGGAGAGCCGGGACAAGATAGCCACGGGAGTTTCACTCCGGGAAGGCGTCTCGAACTCGATGAAGCGCAAGTCAGGAGACCGACCAGATGCCAACCTGGGCTGTTTCCGCTTCGATGGGAGAGCGGGACGCGTTCTTCGTTACACCGGTGCATCTTATTTCCGGTTCGTGAAGCCCTAATCTTTATCCCGCGTGGAGGAGTGTCTGTGAACCAGACGCTCGTGGTGTCGCTTACGGAAAAGACAATTACGTTCGTAGTTGGTGGTGTGCGCAGCGGCAAGAGCCGATTTGCGCAAACTTTGGCCACGCGTCATAAGCGGGTGCTGTTTATCGCCACGGCTCGCGGCAGCGACGACGAGATGCGCGCCAAAATAGCGCGGCATCGCGACGATAGACCTGCGCACTGGCAAACCGCCGAAGAGCCGTTTGACCTCGATGGCACTTTGCGGGCGAGTGCCGCGGGGCACGACATCGTGCTGATCGATTGCTTGACACTATGGGTTTCGAACGTACTCCCTGAGGCCGCAGACGAACGCGCTGCGCGGCTGGATCGGTTTTACGAAGCGCTACGTGTGCTGGCTTGTCCCGCAGTGATCGTTTCAAACGAAGTAGGAAGCGGGATCGTGCCCGCCTATGCCACGGGCCGGGTGTATCGAGACCTGCTGGGAGAAACGAACCAGCGGGTGGCGGCGCTCGCCGGAACCGTGGTGTTGATGGTGGCGGGCATTCCTCTTGCGATCAAGGGCGCATTGGAGCCGTCGGCATGATTCGGTGCCTGAATATCTTCATCGTGTTGCTTCTTGCCCCATATCTGCGGGCAGACCACATTGTCATAGACGATGTGGGCCGCAAGGTGGCTGTTCGAGAGCATCCGCATCGAGTAATTGCACTTGTTCCGAGCGTTGCCGACATTCTGTTTTCGCTGGGGCACGGGGCGAATGTAGCCGGAGTGAGCGAATACAGTAGATATCCGGCGGCCGCGAGGGCGAAACCGCGCATTGGCTTGCCGCTGAGTCCGAATGTCGAGACGATTTTGTCGCTGCATCCGGATTTGGTGATCGGCATCGTAGGACTGAATGACTCCCAAGTTATCGGGAACTTAGAGCGCGTGCATCTGGCCGTGGTGATGGTGAATGGCGGCGACGTGGCCAAGATTTACCGGTCCATCGAAACCATCGGAACGGCGATGAACGACGCAGGCGCGGCCAGAGCTTTGAATAGCCGGTTGCAGATGCGCGTCGAGCGGGTGATTGCGGATCGCAAGGACAAACCGCGGCCCACAGTCCTGTTCCCCATCTGGTCCGATCCCTTGATTGTCGCTGGTAAGCATGCCTTTGTGACCGAGCTGATCACGATGGCGGGTGGTGATTCAGTGACGGCCGACGCATCTGAGGACTGGCCCCAGATTAGCGTGGAGACTGTTGTCAAAAAGCAACCGGCGATCTTGATCTTGCCGGCTTCCTGGAAAGTGACCCTTGCGCAGTTAGGGCAACTGGCCGGATGGAAAGATCTGGAATGTCTTCGGAGGAACCGCGTCATTCGCGTGGATGACCGGCTGGAGTTACCAAGCCCGGTCGCCTTCGATGCCATGGAGGATTTAGCAAAGCAGTTCGATGCAGTTAGTGCCCAGTAAGCCGTTCCGCATACATACATCAAATGAAACTCTATATACAAGCAGCTTTGACTGCGCTCTTATCCGTAACGGTCGCGACCGCCCAGAGTGGGGCTGTGCAAGGAAAGATCGCAGATCCGCTGGGCGCCGCGGTTCCCAGTGCAACGGTGGAGCTATTGCAAAACGGGGCCGTGCTTCAGTCGGTTCACGCGGAAGCCGATGGCAGCTACCGTTTGCAGATCTCCGAGGGAGGCGACTTTCGGATTCGGGCGGCGGCCCCTTCGTTCGAACCCGCGACTACGGCGGAATTTCACATCGCTACAGGAACGACCCAGGTGCAGGATTTGACGCTTCCGGTGGGTACGTTGACCCAAACCACTGTTGTGACCGATACAGGCACACCTATACCCGAAGTGCAATCGAGTTCTTCGGTCACCGCGCTGGCACTCGAGCCGTTCCGAAACAAGCTGGACGTGCAGGATGTTCTACGGCTGATCCCTGGCCTCCAAGTGACGCAGACGGCACAACGTGGCGGAACGACGTCACTATTTGTACGCGGCGGAATGTCGGACGCGAACAAAGTTGTGATCGACGGCGTGCCGGCCAACGATATCGGCGGGAGTTTTGACTTTGCCGATCTCGCTCTTACTTCTTTTCAGAAGGTGGAAGTGTTTCGAGGCCCGAACAGCATTCTTTACGGCGCCGATGCGTTGGCGAGCGTGGTGGATCTGACGTCGACCCGCGGTACCACTCCGCTGCCGGAACTTCAGTACTCAGTCGATGGTGGCAACTTCGGATCGCGAAAGCAGGAGGTGTCTCTGGGACAGCTCTGGAGGAGCTTCGATTATTTCGGAGACTTCGCGCGCTACGACACGGACAACAGCCTGCCGCATAGTAACTTCAGCGAAAGCACAGCCGCCGGTAACGCGGGCTGGCAGATGAATCCAAGCACCAGCCTGCGCGGGACTGTGCGTCGCATTACCGCCAGCCAGAGCCTTCCCAATGCACTTGATTTGTATGGCATTCCTGATAATGAAATCCAACACAATCAGAATACTTACATTGGCGTCACGCTGGACAACCAAACAACGCGGAAGTGGCACAATCTTCTGCGATACGGCGCGACGCGTATCGACTCACAATTCGAGGAGCCTTCCGCCGCCGGCATCCCCGCCGATCCATTTAGCGCTGGAGCCCCCACCGAGACCGTAGGGGCACCGGTCACATTGCGTGGCGCAAATGGGTACAGCGTATCCGGACAGGCAGAATATCACTTCCTGGGCGGATACCCGAGCTTCTATTACACGCAGGCGAATCAGGATTTTGTTTTCTTCGACTCACGTTACGATTTCGCGTCGTATCTGACAGGGCTGTTCGGCTTCCGCTACGCGAATGAGCGCGGCAACACGAATTCGCAGCCTTACAACACGGTGACGGCCGCCCAACGCGGGAATTACAGCTATACGGGGCAGTTTTCGGGCAACGTCCGTTCCCGCTTGTTCTATACGGCCGGGGTCGGCGTCGACGATAATGCCGTGTTCGGAGTTGCCGCGAGTCCACGCATTTCGGCCGCTTACTTCCTAAGCCGGCCTAAAGATCAAAGCATGGTTAGCGGAACGAAGGTGCGCTTCAGTTACGGGCGGGGAATCAAAGAACCGAACATCACGCAGCAAACCGACTCGCTATACGGCGTGCTGGCTTCCTTGCCGAATGGCGCACAACTGATTTCGCAGCACAACGTCTCGCCCATTGGTCCCGAACGCTCCACAACTTTCGACACTGGGTTGGAGCAGTATCTCTTTTCCAGCCGCCTTCTTCTCACCGCGACCTTTTTTCACAATCAGTTTTCGAACCAGATGCAGTTCGTCTACGGCTCGGCGCTGCCGCAGTTAGGAGTGCCGCAAGACATCGCCGCCCAGATATCGAACACCTCCTTCGGCGCGTACATCAACTCGCTTCGCTATCGCGCACTGGGGACGGAACTCGGGTTGGAAGCGCGCTTGAACAGTCATATGGTTGCGCGCGGCGGCTGGACTTATCTGGACGCGGTGGTTCAGCGCTCGTTTTCAAATGATGCGCTGTCGCCGTCTATCAATCCGTTATTCCCCGGCATTCCCATCGGCGCCTACTCTCCGCTGGTGGGTGCGCGTCCTTTCCGGCAAGCGCCGCAAACCGGGTACTTCTCGGCTGTATATAGCCGCAGGCGCTTCGATGCCGCATTTACCGGCACGTTCGTGGGACGCCGGGACGACAGCACGTTCCTGAGCGATCAATACTTTGGCACGACGCTGCTTTTGCCCAACCGCAATCTGGATGCGGCTTATCAAGACATCGGCTTTACAGGTTCCTACCGGCTTTCGCGCGTGATCGGCCTGTATGCAAACGCCGACAACCTGCTGTCGCAACATTACCGGGAGGCGTTCGGGTATCCAGCCACTCCGTTCAACTTCAGAGTGGGCCTGCGCTTCACGATTGGCGGTGAAACATGGAAGCACCTTTAGGATGAAGGTGCCGTTGCTGGGTGCGCGCTCGGCCGTTCTCGTTCTGGGATTGCTGCTGACGGCCGCCGTTCCGCTGGCGGTCTCGGTGGGCGCCGTGCCGATTTCGCTAACCACAACGGTCCAAACAGAGCGAACGATTCTGTTTGACATACGGCTTCCGCGGGTGTTGTGCGCCGCCGTCATCGGCGCGGCCCTTTCAATCGGCGGGCTGCTCTATCAAGGCCTGTTCCGGAATCCAATGGCTGAACCATACGTGATCGGCTCTTCCGGCGGAGCGGCACTCGGGGCGGCCATTTCGGTTGTCATTCCGGGGCTGGCTTTCTTCGGCTTCAGCGCCACCGCGACTATGGCTTTTGTTTGTTCCATGGCGACGGTGCTGACGGTCTATGCGATTGCTCGAGTGAATGGCCGGGTGTCGATTGTTTCACTCCTGCTGGCTGGCTTGGCATTCAGCGCGATGCTGAGCTTTGCCACCTGGTTCCTCACCAGCCTTGATCGGCAGGGAGCGACTGCTGTGCAACTTTTGGGGCTGTGGCTTCACGGCGCGGTTTCCACGCCTACGTACGGTCAACTAGCGGCGGCGTCCTCCGTATTGCTAGTCTCCTTCGTGCTTTCCGTTCCCATGGCGCGACAACTGAATACGCTGGCACTCGGCGACGACCAAGCGCAGTCGCTCGGCATTCACGTCCAGTGGACTCAGGGAGCGATTATCATCCTCGGTTCACTGCTGACCGCAGTGGCCGTTTCGCTCGGGGGCGTCATCGGGTTCGTCGGACTGATTGTTCCGCATTTCATGCGGCTGGTCTTCGGGCCCGACCATCGAACGCTTCTGCCGTTGTGTGCCCTGGGAGGAGCCATCTTCCTGTTAGGGGCGGACACTCTGGCGCGGACGATTCTGGCGCCGTCGGAACTTCCGGTGGGTGTGTTGACCGCGTTCACAGGCGGTCCGGCGTTTCTGTATCTGCTGCGCAAGAGCAGGCGGGAATGGGCGGCATGAGCAGTTCGATAGAGGCCGTGAATCTCCGGTTCGGTTGGGACGAGAAGCCGGTTGTGAAGGATTGGTCATTCGCGCTGCGCCGGGGTGAATGCGCTGCATTAGTGGGGCCGAACGGAGCAGGGAAGACGACGCTCCTGCGGCTTTTGAGCGGAGCTTTACAACCCGAATGCGGAGACGTGTTTTATGAGGGTGTATCGGGCCGGGCGTTCTCGCCGCGTGCGCTGGCGCGCCGCATCGCGGTGGTTCCACAACAGTTCTATCTGCCCTTTGAGTTCACCGCCGAACAGGTGGTTGAACAAGGCCGGGCACCATTTCTTCGCCGGTTTCTCTTTTCCGCGGGTGCGCTGAGCCGGGCCGATCGCGAGATTGCCGAAGCGGCCATGATGCAGACGGGAACGCTTCCCCTTCGCGGCCGCATCTTTAACGAGTTGAGCGGCGGAGAACGTCAGCGCGTCCGGATCGCGATGGCACTGGCACAGCAGCCGGGACTGATGCTGCTGGACGAGCCGCTGCAGAATCTGGATTTGGGTTGGCAAGGCGAGATTCTCTCTCTCATTCGCGAGTTGAGTCGAAGGGGTGTGACGGTGATCGCCGCGATTCATGATTTGAACCTGGTGCAGACATCTTGCTTCGATTCGGCGCTGCTGGTGGATCCTCAGCACGGGCTATTGCACGGTGCGCTTTCTGACGTGCTTGAGAAGAAGAAACTGGAGGGCGCTTTCGGAACCAAGCTGGAATGCGTTGAACACGACGGCGCGGTGCGCCTTGTCTTGCCCGCTTGTCTGGGCAAGGCGCGAGAAACGCCGAAGGCAGTGGCATGAACGCTAGCGCACTGGAAAATGTCTGCCAACGGATTCGGGCCAATGGAATTGAGGAGAGCTGGCGCGAGCGAGCGGAAGCGCGTCTCCATTCGCTGACGAAGCCGCCCGGCAGTTTGGGAAGGCTGGAAGACATTGCCGCGCAGTTTGTCGCGGCGCGCGAAGAAGCGGAACCCGCCCTTCAGCATCCGGCGGTGTACGTATTCGCGGCAGACCACGGCGTCGCGTCCGAGGGTGTCAGCGCGTACCCGGCTGAAGTGACAGCGCAGATGGTGCACAATTTTCTGGCGGGCGGAGCGGCAGTGAACGTGCTTGCGCGGGCAGCCGCCATGGACGTGTTGGTTGTGGACGTAGGAGTGGATGGCGATCTGGCCGAGTGCGATGGGCTGACACACCGCAAGATGCGCCGCGGCACAAGGAATTTCGCGCTTGAACCTGCCATGACGGAGGATGAAATGTTCTCGGCCGTGCAGGTTGGCTTCGAGCAAGCGGCGGGAGTATTGGCTGCGGAGCGCAACCTGATTATCGCGGGTGAGATGGGGATTGGGAATACGACCGCCGCCGCCGCGATCACGGCCGCTCTGACTGCGGCGTCGGCGGGCGCGGTGACGGGCGCCGGAACAGGATTAGGCGCGGAAGGCGTCGCTCGAAAGAGAGCAGTGGTGGAGCGCGCTCTCCAAAGACATTTCGGGAGAGATCGGGCAATTGCCGCCCATCCTCTGCAGATATTGCGATGTGTCGGCGGGTTCGAAATCGCGGCCATGGCGGGACTGATACTCAAAGCGGCCAGCGAGCGGATCATGGTGGTTCTGGATGGGTTCATTTCGAGTGCCGCGGGAGCGATTGCCTTCGCGCTGGAGCCGGCGATCAAGCCTTTCCTGTTTGCCGGGCATCAATCGACGGAGATGGGGCACGCAAAGCTGCTCCACTATATGGGCCTTGAGCCGATCCTGAGCTTAGAAATGAGATTGGGCGAAGGGACGGGAGCCGTTTTGTCGACCTTCGTTATCAAGGCGGCGCTGAAGCTCTACAACGAAATGGCAACGTTCGATTCGGCTGGCGTCGCGGGACCTGATATAGCTGGACCGAAGACGTGAAACGAACGCTGAGCGAGGTGTGGGCCGCTTTCCAATTCCTTACCCGGTTGCCGGTGCCCTCTTCGTGTTACTCGCCCGATGTCCTCGCGCGGGCGGGGAAGTTCTTTCCCCTGGTGGGCTTGGTCATTGGGCTCATCGGTGCGTTGCTGCACAAGCTGCTGGCGAACGCTTTGCCTCCGTCAATCAATGCGCTGGTCGTGCTGACGTATCTGGTCTTTATTACCGGCGGCTTCCATGAGGACGCGCTGGCGGATGCCGCCGACGGGTTTGGCGGCGGATGGAATCGCGAGAGCGTGCTTGAGATTATGCGCGATAGCCGGATCGGGAGCTACGGCGGGATCGCGATTGCGCTGTCGCTACTCTGGCGCTACACGCTATTGACCCGATTGCCGGGCGATCGATTTACCAGCTACTTTGTGGCGGCACATGTGCTTTGCCGCTGGACGGCCCTGCCCTTAAGCTATGCTTTACCCGCGGCGAGGGTGAACGGCGCGGGCGTAGCGATGGCACAGCGGACATCGGCGATGGGGCTGGCAGTGGGTTCAATCATTACCGTTGCTGTTTGCGCCGGCTGGTTACGAAGCGCGGCTTGGCTTCCGATCTTCGCCACGCTGGTGATTGTCGTCCTAAGTGGGTGGTATTACTGGCGGCGGCTTCGAGGCGTGACGGGCGACTGTTTTGGAGCAACAAATCAGCTTAGTGAAATCGCAGTCTACCTGTGCGGCTGCGTTGCCGGTTCGTCGGCGCACTATCATTAGGCTGAAGTTGTAGGGAGGAAAACACCATGAACACCTACGTGGCCTGGCCGGTTGAGTTCTTTCTGTTCATCGTCTTGATCTGGGTATTCAAATGCTTCAACATCATGCGCGAGTACGAGCGGGCAGTGGTGTTTCGCTTGGGTCGAGTGCTCAAAAGAGCGAAGGGTCCTGGTCTCGTTTTCATTCTGTGGCCGATCGACAAGATCATAAAAGTTTCGCTTCGCGTGGTGACCTGGGAAGTGCCGCCGCAGGATGTCATCACGCGCGACAACGTTTCCTTGAAGGTGAATGCGGTGGTTTATTTTCGCGTGGTGTCCGCGATCCAAGCGATCGTCGAGGTGGAAAACTTCCGGTTCGCGGTGGAGCAGGCGGCCCAGACCGGTCTGCGCTCCGTGCTGGGCGAGGTGGAATTGGACGATCTACTTTCGCAGCGAGAGACGCTGAACACAAAACTTCAAACAATCCTGGACGAGCACACGGAACCTTGGGGCGTCAAAGTGACGCGCGTCAACGTGAAGCAAGTGGACCTGCCGCAAGAGATGCAGCGGGCGATTGCGGCACAAGCAGAAGCGGAGCGCGCGCGGAGAGCCAAGATCATCGCGGCCGAAGGTGAGTTCCAGGCTTCCGCGAAATTGGCCGAAGCGGCCGCGGTTTTGAACCGGGAGCCTAGCGCCATTACGCTGCGCTATCTGCAGACGCTGATCGAGATCGGCGTTGAGAAGAACACCACGGTTGTCTTCCCGCTGCCGCTTGACTTGCTAGGCGGACTGGGGGTGAAACTTGGCATCGACAACAATCAAGCCAAGAGCGCATGAACTATAGCAAAAAGTTTCGCGTCGCGCCGGGAAGCGACGTCCGGCTGAAGAAGTTCGATCCGCAGTATTTGGACAAGCGCGAAACGAAAGCCTCCGCGCTTCGGACGATCGAGAAACTCGGACGGCGGATGGACCAGTTGCAGTTTCGGCTCTACGCCGAGCAGAAGCGATCGCTCTTGATTTGTCTGCAAGCTCCCGACGCGGGTGGCAAGGATGGCGTGGTGCGGCATGTGATCGGCGCGATGAATCCGCAGGGCTGCCGCGTGGTCAGCTTCAAGCAGCCGTCGCCCGAGGAACTCGCGCACGATTTTTTGTGGCGGATCGAAAACCAGACCCCCAAGCGCGGCGAGGTAGTGGTTTTCAACCGCTCACAGTATGAGGATGTGCTGGTCGTGCGGGTTCACGATCTTGTTTCGAAGAAAGTCTGGTCGAAACGCTACGGGCAGATCAACGACTTCGAGCGGAACCTGGCCGCGAACGGCACGCACATCTTAAAATTCTTCCTGCACATCAGCAAAGAAGAGCAACTGCGGCGCTTTAAGCAGCGGCTCGACGATCCCGCGCGGCGCTGGAAAATCAGCGAGGCGGATTATACGGAAAGAGAGTACTGGGCTAGCTACCAGGCGGCCTATGAAGACGCACTCAGCAAATGCAGCACGGACGACGCGCCGTGGTTCGTCATTCCCTCCGACCGCAAATGGTTCCGTGACGCGGCCATATCGCAGATCATCGTCGACGCGATGGAAAAACTCGGCATCGAGCTTCCAAAGCCGGCCGTGAACATCGCCGGTATCCGCAGAAAATATCACGAGACGGCCGAGGAGTGAAAGTAAGAAGAAATAGAAGAGGACAAAATGACGTGAGTTATTTAGCCGAACCCGGATATTTTAAGGATAGACTTAGTACGTTATCAAGTGTCGCTCGCCCTACGGTAACCGTGCGATCGCTCGCGCGCAGCCTGGCGGTGCTATTTTTCGCTATTTGCATTTCGCCGAGAGCTCATGCGCTGCCATCGTTGCGCGGCAGACGGGCCAAAAGTGCGCGGCGTGCCATGTGAGCGGTAGCTGGCCGCAGTTAACGCCCTGGGGCCGCTTTTTTAAGCTCTCCGGCTATACGGCCGGAAAGCAGTTAGTCGACAAAGAAGGACTTCACTACGTGCCAGCGGGCCTGTTTGGGCAAATGGGCCTCACCTGGGCGACACAGCCGAACAACGCGCTGGGGCAGCCCGTCATCACGCAGAATGGGTCGCCCGACGCTTATTCCTTCGCGGGTGAAGTCGCTACGAAGCTGACTGACTTCGCGGGCGTGTTCTACGAGTATCAAGTCAGCAACCAATTTCCAGGGTGGAAGGGATCAGCGGGACCAGCCGACATTCGTGCGGTGCACTTTTTTCACCCAGCTAGCCAAGAGCTTCTGGTGGGAATCGACAGCAACAACAATCCTTCGGTGCAGGACGTGTGGAATTCCACGCCCGCCTGGAGCTATCCTTTCTACGGGTCGCCGCAGGCACCCGGTGGCGGACCGGCAAGGCCCATGATCGCGAGCCTGGGCGAGCAGTCAGGAAGTATAGGCATATACGCGCTGCTAAACCGTGAGTGGTACGCCGAGGTCTCGCTGTATCGCGTGGGAACCGATTTCTTCCGGTGGATGACCGCGGGGACCGCATTTCAAGCGGGAAACAGGAACTACCTGGACGGCTACAATCCGTATTGGCGGGCGTACTGGACAAAAGAGCGCGGGCCGCAGTCGGTGATGGTGGGCACCTTCGGCATGCAATCACGGGTGTATCAGAACAGCGCGGTTGCAAGCGGCCCGGACAACGTTTTCACGGATTACGGATTCGATTCGCAGTATCAGTATTTGGGTGAGACCCACAAGGTGACGTTACGCGGGAGTTACCTTTATGAAAATCAGCATTGGGATGCCAGCTTCCCGCTAGGCGTCTCATCAACTCCTAAGGGCAATCTAAAATCGCTGAACCTGAACGGCAGCTACGGCTATCGCGATCACTGGGTCTTCAACGCTGCGTATTTCTCCAATAACGGAAATCACAACGCTCTTTATGCCGTCACCGATGCCTCCGGCGCTCAACTCACGTCCTCGCCCAACACGAGCGGATATGTGCTTGAAGCCGATCGCCTGATCACTCAGAACGTGCAGGCGACGCTTCAATATAAAGGCTTCGTGAAGTACAACGGACTTACGAACAACATCGACGGCTTGGGCCGGAGCGCAAGCGATAACAACACGATCTGGCTGACCGTGTTTTTTGCTTTTTGATCGGGAAAGGAGCAAGAGTGACAGTTCCCAAGTTCCTCAATTATGCGATTAGCGCGGCCGCCGTTCTGATGCTGTGTCCGATGGCCTCGGCGCAAAAGCGCTGGGATGCGCCCCGCATTGTGACTTGGAACTGCTCCGGATGTCACGGGGTGGATGGCAACGCGCAACCGCCTTACTTCCCGCGCTTGGCCGGCCTCAATGCGGTTTACGCCGAGCGGAAGCTCGCGGAGTTCCGAGCGACCGCTCCACCGCCCGTCGATGAACTGTTTTACCGGATCGTCGCGCGTGCTTCCCCAGACAAGAGTCCGAGCAGCCGCGAAGCGCGCGTCAACATGATCGGCATCGCGCATGCGATCACTCCGGAAGAGAGTAAGGCTTCCGCCGCGTGGTACGCGATGCAGAAACCGGCACCCGGTCGGCCCGGTGATCCGGCGCTGATGCAGGCAGGCAAGCGGCTTTATCTAAAGGGTCTGGCGGCTCAGGGTATGGCAGCTTGCCAGACATGTCACGGAGCACAGGCGGAGGGCAGAGCCACAACCCCGCGGCTAGCGGGCCAGAATGGCCGCTACCTTCTGGGCGAGTTAGCAAAATTCGCCGCAGGGGACCGTCAGCACGCGCCGGAGATGACCATGGTGACGCAGCACGTAGATAGGGAGCAGTTCTATGCCCTGGCGGCGTACTTGCAGTCGCGTTGAGGCCGTCGCGCGAACCGGCCGGGACTGGCGTACAAAATCGCCGCGGGCCGATAGTATGCGCCTACAATGAAAGGGATGAGTAGTTTCCGCCTGCGCGCTCGAATCCTCCTCTGCGCGAGTCTGTTTGGGGCCTGCCTTTTCGCGCAGGATTGGAAGACCACCAGTTCACTTCCCGGCGTCGATCTGAATGGCTTGCCGGAGAGCCAGAAGGCGTCCGTGCTCAAGGTGCTGCGCGAACAAGGTTGTTCGTGCGGCTGTAGCATGAAGCTGGCCGAGTGCCGCGTGACGGATACGGGCTGCGCGTATAGCACTGGCTTAGCGACAACGTTTGTGAACGCCGTCAAAGCGGGCAAAAGCGAGAAAGACGCGCTGGCTGCCACGGCCGCGTCCAAGTGGGCGCACACCCAGCCGGCGAATCGGCTGCTCGATGATCCTATTTCTATTCCCGTCTCGGGTTCACCGTTCCTTGGTCCGCAGAACGCTCCTATTACTCTGGTTGAGTTCTCCGATTTTCAGTGTCCCTATTGCGCGGCTGCCGTGCCGGAGATCAAAGCGCTGCTGAACGCGTTTCCCACGCAGGTCAAGTTTATCTATAAGCAGTACCCGCTGGAGATCCATTCGCAGGCCGATCTCGCCGCCGCGGCCGCGATCGCCGCTCAAAAGCAGGATAAGTTTTGGCCCATGCACGACGCCCTGTACGACCATTACCAGGATCTCTCGCGGAAGAGTATTTTGGCGCTCGCCCAAAAAGCCGGCCTCAACATGGAGCGTTTTGAAAACGACATCGATTCGACGGAAGTGCGTGAAACCGTCGTGCGCGACGTGCAGGATGGCAACGACGCCGGAGTAGAGGGCACGCCTTCCCTCTACGTCGATGGGCAACGTTACAACGGTCCTATTCTGATGAGCGCTTTGAAGCCGGTGGTGAGCGAGGAATTGCAGCACCCGCCCGTTGCCAAGCCGGCCGCCTCGACAAAGTAAACTAGCCGCGATCCAACTCTTGCACTAGTTCCAGCACAACATCGCCCACCACCTGCAGGCTCTCCGCGCTCAGCTTATCCATCGTGTCTTCGGCGGTGTGCCAGTAAGCGCCATTCGGTCCGTAGTCCAGGTCGATGATGTCGATGGCGTTCGCTCCGGCGCTGACAAAGGGCATGTGGTCGTCATCGATGCCTCCCGGGTCCCTCCGGAAGTATTTGCTGTCGCCGAGCTTCGTGGCAATGCGGAAGACCTGGTCGCGAAGCGCTTGCGATGAATTTCCGTCGTTGTTAATATGCAGGTCCTTATCGCCGATCATGTCCACGTTGATCAGCGCCTTCATTCGCGACAACGTCCCGTCGGCCCCCCACTTCGAGGCGAGATGCCTGCTGCCATATAAGCTATCCCGGTCCGTCCAGTTTCCCACGGCTTCTTCGCCATCGAAGAAAATGATAAAGATGTCGTCGGCATGCTTGATTTTCGAGACAGCGTGCGCGAACTCAATTAGGAACCCGGCGGAAGAGCCGGCGTCGTTGGCGCCAATGAAATGGACCAGCGGAATTCGTTTGGTGTCGTAGTGTCCCGTCACCGCGATCACTTTGCCGGAGGTTCCAGGGAATTTCAGAATCAGGTTCGCCATCGGCACAGGACCGGCGGGCGTGGCGCCGCTGAAACTGTCCAGAGATAATTCGCCCCCGGTGCGCTTCAGTTCGGCTGAAATCCATTCACGCAGGTGAACAATTGCTTCCGAACCGGAGGGACGCTCCCCAAAGGATACAGCCCGTTTGGTATCAGCCAGGGCGGCGCTTCCCCGAAACAATGGAAGGTTGGAAGCGGCTCGCGCCTGTAGGCAAATAGTTGAGAGTCCTATGACCGCACCGGGTAGGCAGAGGCAAAGTTTTCCTAAAGTACTAAGGAAGTTGAGCCGATTAGACTTACGCATGGGTATGTTGAACGAATCAGATCAGCCGCACGGTTGCCCACAATGTTTGACTAGGAAAGTCCGTGGGTACGGAACTGTAGTATTATAACGTTGTACTTGAGGTAGGGCGCCGCGTCCCTGAGACTTTATGCAGTCAGTTGGACAGCAAATCCGCGAAACGCGCCTCCGCCTCGGGCTTACGCTCGAGGCAATTTCGGCCAAGAGCCGTATCCCTGTTAAAAAGCTGCAGGCGATTGAAGCGGATGATGTGAAGGGGATCGGATCTCCCTTCTTTTACCGAAGCTTCGTGCGCCAGTTCGCCGAACACCTTAAGCTTGATTACGCTACGCTCAGCGCGGACGTGGGTTCTATGGCCGATGCCATGCCGCAGCCGCTGATGCCAGGCGAAGGAGATTTCGGCAAGGGGACGAAGATTGCGCCCATGCCCGTCAAAGGACGGGGCAGGAGCTTCCGATGGCTCTACTCGGTGGGGTCCTTAGGGGTGATGTTGGCGGCCTGCTCCTCATTCTATGCGCTATGGCAGAACTCGAAGGAGCATCGGCTCTCCTCCCTTACAGACTTGATACATACGTCCGGCGCCGCCCTGGCTGAGAGTTCAGCAGGACCTCCGGTGCCTGTTGCTCCCTCGCAACGGGTTCACCCGGCGAAAAATTCTCCTGCCCGTCACGCCGCCGATCAGCGCCCCGCAGGCGCAACATCACTAAAACAGAGCGATACGGTAACCGATGCCGATTCGAATACTGCGGTTGCTGCTGATCAGGCCAACTCCGAGATGCGTGTGGAGCTCTCGGCGCTTGAACCCACTTGGCTGTCTATTATGGAAGACGGCAAAGAGACGTTCCGAGGTGTTTTAGATCTTGATAAAACCAAAGTGTTGGAAGGGCATGAAACAGCGCGTATCCGCACTGGAAACGCTGGCGGTCTAAGCTGTGTTTTCAATGGCAAGTCCATTGGTGCGCTAGGACACCGCGGTCAGGGCCGAACCGTCGTCTTTACCAAGAGTAATTACGAAGTGCTTGATGCGTCCGCTCATATCGCGCTGGCAAGCTACACTCCTACCGGCGAATAGACGACGTTCTCGCCTCGCTCGCGGACAACTCTCCGCTCTTCTTCGCCGCCTTTTGTAGCCGTCTTTTCTGCCTTTCCAACGTCAGCAACTCGTGCCGCCGGCGCAGCTTGATACTGGTGTCCACCTTGCGCCAGAATTTCCGGAAATAATCGACCGCGGAAGCAAGCCCGAAGATCACCACTGCCCACATCGCGCCTAATGCATACGGTCGCAGACCCGGCCAGCGAATTGAGAGCAGGACCAGGGTCACACCCACCACCTGGAGTATCATTTTCGATTTTCCAAGTTCGCCGGCTTTGATGGTATAGCCCTCCGCCGACGCGATGCTGCGTAGCCCGGAAACCGCAAATTCACGGCTGATGATCAGGATCACCATCCAGCCCGGCAGCAGCCGTATTTCCACAAACGAGATGAGAGCGGCGGAAATCAGCAGCTTATCCGCGACCGGATCCAGGAGCGTGCCGACGGTGGTGACCTGTTGCCACCGCCTTGCCAGGTAGCCGTCCAGCAGATCGGTCAGCGCAGCCGCCAAAAATACCGTCAATGCGAACAAGTCGTGAACACGCAGATTCTGCTGGACTAGCGCAGCGACCAGCAGCGGCACCAGGAAGATGCGTACCAGCGTCAGCAGATTAGGCAGGTTCGACAATCGTCTCAACTATAAAACATCTGGGGGCTTGCTCAACGTGGACGGAGCCGCGGAATCGGGCCCCTCGGCCGGCGCGTTCCGCGGAGGTTTAGCGGGGTGCGCCCCGACGGTTGCGGCGCGTCCTTCCTTGTCGCCGCGCAGCCAAACATAAAGAGGCAATCCAGACTTCGATGGATCCGGCAGGGTCACATGCAGGGATTGCATCTGACCTTCCCCGGGCACCGGCGCCGGCAGCGCAGGTACTTCCAGACCCTCATCGCCGTTCCATCCCACTTTCTCGATCATTTCGAGATTGCGTCCTAACAGAAGGTAATCGCGCCGGGCACCCTGAGGCTGAGGCCCGCTTACGCCAAACTTGTCGATCTGCGGCACTCGAATGATGTGCGCCAGGGTGAATGGCTGCGATTTTCCATCCCGAGCGTTGTCGACGGTGGCTTCTAGCAAGCATCCTGCCGGCAGTGCGCTGGTGTCGAACGAAAGGAACAGTTGGTCCGCCGATAATTGCTGCAGGTTTGAGCTGGCCGTTTGCTGACCAATGCGCAAAGAGGTGCTCTCGCCCGAGTCGCCGGAACACCCTAGCCGCAACACACTCTTGCGCTCGATATTCTTCACATCCAGCACGGCGCTAAGCGTGGAGCCGGCCGGGAACTCGTTCTGCCGCAGCGCTATCGCGATTCCGGACGGCGGCGCCAATTTCGAGCTCGCGACCACCGGCAGAGGTCCGGTGATTTCAAGCGCATTCGGGAACGTCAACGGTTCAGTCCGGTCCTGCAGATACGCCCTGATGGGCAACTCGGTCCCTGGTTTGGGATCGGATTGGATCTGCACTGTGACGTTCCGCTCGTTTTGTCCGGCGACCGGCGCGGCCAAATCGAAGACGGCTCCGGGCGCTTCCAACTTGGCCAGTAGCGCCAGCCGTTCGCCCTTCAAAACGTAATGCTGTGCCGCGACGCCTTGATTCGCGAGGATAGGGAAATTTTCGATCTTGGGCGGATTCGGCAGGACGTTGACAGCCACCGGGTGGCTTTTCCCATCGGCCTGCGAGAGCAGAAGCTGATACTGTCCCGGATCCAAATCTCCCGTACTGATCTGCACGTCCATATGATCCTGCGGACCTTCGCGTAATCCCTTCGGGAGAAGAAAGCGGACGGGCTCGGCGGTGGCGAATTCGTCGTTCGTCTTTTTGAACTCGACTTTCGTCGTGAATTCAAAATCGCTTCCCGTCAGAGTGACGGGAATCTTGCCGGCGCGGGCGAGTAATTCGTCCTGTGACGCCGGCTCCAGCCGCGCCTGCTTGAAGTCGCTGAGCGGCCGGACATGCACCTGGCCTGTGGCCTCGAAAGGCGCCCAATCCCAATAGCCGGCCAGTCGATAATCGCCCGGACTCAGATTAGCTTTGGATAGATCGATTTCGACGGCTTGCTGGTTACCCAGCTTCAGAACCGGAACCGCCGTCTTCGCGCCTCGTTCGTTGACTAGCGTCCAGGCGCGAGCCCGCTGCAGATACTTCCATTCCGGTTCGGGCACACTCACCGGAACAGGGCTTTTTTGCGTCGCCGGAATGAAGCTTGCGTCACCGATGCGAATGGCGGGCGTGGGTTCGTTCGGAATCCGACTGGCCCAAATGAAGGCCACCCGGGTGTGTGGGGGAGCCGGTCCCCGCTGGCCGCATAAATTCAATCCTGAGTCCGCGGTCGCCAGCGGCTGCGCGAACGACGACCGAAACTGCGTATCGGGAAAGGCAATGTTGCGCAGGTCCAGCAGCATCGCCGTGCCCCCGGTGGCTAGACCTATCGGATTACCAAAAAACAACGTGGCGGCTGCGGTTGCCAAGCTGGCGGTTTGTCCGGCCCTCTGCGCCGTGGAACTCGACAGCGGGTTGTACGTCGCCAACTGCGGGTTCATGGACGCAAACAGGGTTTCAGCTTGAGTCGCCGGCGAGGCGTTTTTGTCGATCTGCGCCGCGAACCCATACTGTGAAGCAAAACCAGTCAGCGCGGCGTTCACGCTCACGGACGAACTTTCACTGTTCGATAGCGCCGCCATCAGGGCCTCGGCTTGCGCTGTCTTATCCGCATAATCGGCCAGTTGCGCCACCAACAGATCGTCCTGAGATAGAAAGCTGCGCACTTTCTTCTTGCTCAGCCCTTGCGGCCCATACACAAAAGCAGCCAGAGAAATGGTCCCGGTCATTTTCCATTCCTGTGGCTTTTCGGCGGGCTTGGGATCCGTGACCAGCAGCGCATCTTGCCCTCCGTGGTGTTGCGCGGGAACCATCACCAGCGCTATCTCACCCGGCCGTTTTTCCTTGCCGCGCAAAATGGGCGTGTAGAGAACGGTGTCGCCCTCACTCAGGTGGTTAATAGTCTGAAACGGCAGCGGCTGCTCACCCGTTTTGGGTGAGCGCACCTGCAAATCCACCGCTCCAAGTGGACTTCCCGCCGGACAACTCAGGAGTGGGGGCGCCGCCGGGACCGCTGCGGCGGCAGCCGGCTGCTCGGAGACGGAAGAGGCCTGATTGTCTTGTGCCCCGAGCGTAAACAGCGCCAGGACCGTCAGACTTGCGGCTCGCAAGAGCATTCTATATCAGGATAACTGGGGCAAAATAATTTCGGCAAACACCCAGCCTGCTTTCAACACTGAAATCAACTGGTATTAAGCTGACAGCAGGCCTTTGTCGCCCGGCCTATTCGTAAGCCGCCTTCGCACGTCACAACATGCTTAGGATTTTGTCAAACGGTTTTGCACTACCAGCTTTGCAAACAGGAGAGAAACTTTGCCAATTACCGAGTCCCAAACCCTAGAAGACATCTGCATTAATACCATTCGCTTTCTCTCTGCCGACAGCGTGCAGCAGGCGAACTCCGGCCACCCCGGAATGCCGATGGGCGCCGCCGCCATGGCTTACACGCTGTGGACGAAGTTCCTGAAGTTCAACCCGAAAGATCCCAATTGGTTTGACAGAGACCGGTTCGTGCTCTCCGCCGGTCACGGCTCCATGCTGCTGTACAGTTTGCTGTATCTCACCGGCTACGATCTGCCGCTCGAAGAGCTGAAGCGCTTTCGCCAATGGGGCAGCAAGACCCCCGGTCATCCGGAACGTGGGCACACGGTGGGGGTGGAAGTTTCGACGGGACCGCTGGGGCAAGGTTTTGGAAACGGCGTCGGATTGGCCATTGCGGAAGCCTGGCTGGCGGCGCGCTATAACCGCCCCGGCCACAACATCATCAATCACTATACATACGCCATCTGCGGCGATGGCGATTTGATGGAAGGCGTCTCGCAGGAAGCCGCTTCGCTCGCGGGCCATCTCCGGCTCGGCAAGCTGATCTATTTGTACGACGACAACCACATCTCACTTGCTGGACAGACGAGTCTCTGCTTCACCGAAGATGTCGCCAAGCGCTTTGACGCGTACGGCTGGCACACCCACCACGTGCATCACGGGAACGACACGGAAGCAGTCGAAAAGGCCATCCAGGCGGCCCAGGCGGAGACGAGCCGTCCTTCGCTGATCCTAGTACACACGCACATCGGCTACGGCAGCCCGAAGAAGCAGGATTCTTTCGAAGCGCACGGCAATCCTCTGGGTGAGGAAGAACTGCAGGCGGCGAAAAAGGCGCTAGGCTGGCCGTCCATGGACAAATTTTATTTGCCTGAAGACTCCGTGAAGTTTTTCCGGCAGGTGGGCGACAAAGGCGCGAAGACGCAAAGCGAGTGGGGCAAGAAGCTGGCCGCGTATAAGAAGGATTTCGCCAAAGAAGCGGCCGAGCTGGAGCAGATCTCGAGCGGCAAGCTCGCTGACAATTGGAGCGCCGATCTGCCGAAATGGAAGCCGGAAGACAAGCCCATCGCGACTCGCGTGGCCGGAGGCGAAGTGATGAACGCCTTAGCCAAACACATTCCGAACCTCATGGGCGGATCCGCCGATCTGAACCCCTCCACCAACACGGCGCTCAAAGGGGAAGGCGACTTTCAGCCTGCCGAGTATGTCGGTCCTGGCGCGAAGGGCGCGGTCGGTGGGGTCTGGGGTTATGCAGGGCGCAACATTGCGTTCGGCGTCCGCGAGCATGCCATGGGGGCAGCCGTTAACGGCATGGCGGCCCATGGCGGAATCCTTCCGTTCAGCGCCACCTTCCTGGTGTTCTCCGATTACATGAAGCCGGCTGTCCGGCTAGGCGCTTTGAGCAAACTCAAAGTGTTTTACATTTTCACTCACGACAGCGTGGCCGTGGGCGAAGACGGTCCCACCCACGAACCGGTTGAGCAGCTAGCTGGCTTGCGTTGCATCCCTGAGCTGAACGTGATGCGCCCTGCTGACGCGAATGAGACCGCGGACTCTTGGGCCGTAGCGATTCAGCACAATGGGCCGACGCTGTTCGCTCTCTCCCGCCAAAATCTGCCCCACCTGGATCGCAGCAAAGGGAAGAACATCGACGTTGCAAAAGGCGCCTACATTCTCGCTGAACCGCAAGGCGGATCACCTGACGTCATTCTGATTGGAACCGGATCGGAAGTGGCGCTTTGCATGAAAGCGCAGGAGAAGCTCGGAGGGTACGGCGTGAAGGCGCGCGTGGTAAGCATGCCGAGCGAGTATCTTTTCGACGCCCAGGACGAGGCGTATCGCGAGAGCGTCCTGCCTAAAAGCGTGAAGAAGCGCGTCACCGTCGAAGCGGGGTCGAGCTATGGGTGGCATAAGTGGGCGGGCGACGAGGGCACTATCATCGCGATCGATCACTTCGGAGCCTCCGCGCCCGGCGCCGAGATCATGAAGAACTTTGGGTTTACGGCGGAGCACGTGACGGAGGCCGCTCTTCGCTTGCTCGGCCGCAACGCGGAAGCCGATAAAGAGGCGGGGGGCAGCGATACGACCAACGTTGCGCCCACATCGCCGCAAGAAGGCCACTCGTAAGCATGACGGGCAGGGAAGTGTCATGGCATACCGCCTAAAAAGAAGTGAGCCGGTTTCCGAGGGCATCAAGCGGATCGTTCTCGAAGAGATCGATTCAGCCACTGAGCAACTTGGCAAAACGAATCATCGCGATGAAGCGATTCACGAGGCGCGCAAAAGCCTGAAGAAAGTACGCGGCGCCATGCGGCTGGTTCAACCGGAGCTAGGCCGCACGTATGCCCGCGAAAATACACAACTCGGCGACGTCGGACGGAAGCTTTCCGAGCTTCGCGATGCCACCGCCATGATCGAAGTCTTTGACGGTTTAGTCGACAAGTACAAAAGCAGCTTACGGCAGGGTGCCTTGATATCTATCCGCCAAGGATTAGAGAAATTCAAACGCGATACCGAACAGGCCGCCGGCGTGGAGGTGGTCGAGCAGGCCATCTCTACGTTGCGGGCGGCACGCGAACGAGCGCAGGACTGGCCGCTCGAATCCGACGGCTTCCCATCCGTGGCGCCCGGACTGAAAGAGCGCTATCGCCGAGGGCGGAAAGCCATGGCTCTCGCCAGAAAAGATCCGTCGCCCGAGAACTTTCACGAATGGCGCAAACGCGTGAAGGATCACTGGTATCACGTTCGTCTGCTCGGAGGCTCCTGGACAGATGTTTTGAAGGAGCGTGAAGGTGATCTCAAGAGCCTCGAAACCTGGTTAGGCGACGACCATAATCTGGTGGTGCTTCGCGGCAAGATCGATCGGAATCCGGAGCAGTTCGGGGAGAAGGATGACATTCGCCTCTTTCTCGCTCTTTCCACTCAGTACGGACAAGAGTTGCGCGACAACGCACTCGCTCTAGGCGAGCGCCTCTACGAGGAGAAGCCACGACAATTCACGCAGAATCTTTCCAAACTCTGGGAGGCGTGGCAGGCCGAGCCGGATAGCCTGGAGGAACTGAAAAAGCAGCACAGCGCTCCCCCTAAGAAGCAGCCAGCGAAAACGGAAGCCGCGAAGGGGAGGAAATCGACAGCCGCTTAGCCGGTGATCGTCGTCGCGTCCTACCTAAAACAAGCTAATTCTTTCTATACCCTCGAAATTTCTTCCTCATTGCTGGAACGTACTCCTCAGAACGTTCTACTGGCAAAGTCTTATTAGTCCTATGTTTGGCGTTGGTTAAGGCTCCTTACGGGAGCCTTACGCCCTTGGCAGATAAAGTGCAATCTATTAGCTGGAGGAAGAAACACAATGCTTTGGTACGCCTGGGTATTTCTAATCGTCGCTATCTTAGCGGCCGTTCTTGGTTTTGGGACACTCGTTGCTGCAGCCGCTGGAATTGCAAAGATCTGCTTTGTCATTTTCTTGGTGCTGTTCCTGGTGAGCTTGTTAGCCGGCCGTCGCAGCGCACTGTAGCTGCTGGCTGGCCCAAGTGTCGACTCGATTCGTGACGCGCTCCACTTGATTTGCTCCTAACGGAGCGCGTCCATCGAATCAATTTTCAATGGCCTGAGCAGTTTAATCCCACCCGCTACAATCACTGCATCATGGTCCAAACCCCTTGGGGCGAGCTACGTGTTAGCGATGCACACGTCCATTTCTTTTCCCCTGCTTTTTACTCCGGACTTGCTCTGCAAAAGAGAGCGGACGCTGAGTTGCTGGGAACTCTGCTGAACTGGGACATACCGGTGGACGACCCCGTCAGCGTAGCTACGCAGTGGGTGACGGAGTTAGATCGCACCGGAATAGATCGCATGTGCCTGATCGCCAGCGCTCACGGCGATGAGGCCAGCGTGGCAGCGGCTGTGGCAGCGTTCCCGCGGCACTTCTTCGGCTACTTCATGGTTGATCCGCTGCAGCCGGACGCACTGGACCGCGTTAAGGCCGCCGCTCTTAATCCGCATCTTCACTGCATGTGCCTTTTTCCCGCCATGCACACCTACTCCATCACGGACGCGCGAATCGTTCCCCTGCTCGAAGCCGCCTCCGACGCGCGCTTGGCCGTCTTCGTCCACTGTGGAGCGATCAGCGTGGGCGTCCGCAAAAAGCTGGGCCTCCCTAGTCAGTTCGACATGCGCTACTCGAATCCGCTTGATCTTCATCCCGTCGCGCTGCACTTTCCGCTCATTCGCTTTGTCGTTCCGCACTTCGGAGCCGGTCTGCTTCGCGAAGCTCTCATGCTGGCCGATCTTTGCCCGAACGTCTATTTTGATACTTCGAGCAGCAATCGTTGGATGATGTATGAGAACCTGGACCTTCGCTCCGTATTTCGCCGCGCGATTGATGTGGTGGGGCTGGAACGTATCCTGTTTGGAACGGACTCCAGCTTCTTCCCGCGCGGATGGCACGCCGCCATCTTCGAGGAGCAGACCACCGCGCTGTACGAACTCGGACTCGATCAGCAGCAGGCCTCACAGATTTTGCGATACAACCTGGAGCGCTTCCTGCAGCCGCGCTTAGCATTCGTGGAGAGCGCCACGCAAGTTCAAAGCGCATCTGGAAGTTGAGTGAGTGATCGTTCTCCAAGCATTGGCCGGCGTCGAAGTAGAAATTGCGAAAAGGATGCCCGCTTCTCCAAGATGCCGACATACATCGAATTGAATTCCCTGAACCGGACTTCAAGCTCATAACCGAAGTCGATGAGCGAACAGCATGGTAATCGCCGTAGCTTCCAAGTGGAATGCCGAAAACCAGCGCGGAGATTGCCACACTCGGCGCCATTCGTTCCCGGAACACGCGAACCAACAACATTGTTGTAACCGGTAGAATCACCAGCACGGCTGTCACCACGCCCGGCGTATAACCGCGGAAGAGCACTGTGGCGGGCAAGTGCGGCACAAAGACGTTGAGAAACATAGCGACGGTATACGAGACGAAAAGATACGTCCAGACGCTCTCCCGGCCCTTCTTCAAGCTCAGCCAACTCACCAGATACGCGGCCACGGTTAGAATCGTAACCCCGGCCCGGAAATGGATAGCGGTAACCTGCCAAGGTAAGTAGGCGCTATGGCTGGCAGCCCACGAAGGTAGCCAAATCGCCTCTTCGAGGTTGTGAAGCGTGACGGCAACTGGGAACGTCCACTGCAAGCGCGCAAAATCCGGTAGGTTGGATCGCAGCATTCCAATCTCATCTTGGCCGATCCCTTCGTAACGTGGTCGGCCCTACCCACTACGCCTAGGCTCGTTCAGAATATCCTGACATGAATTATCCCGTGAGCGCCGAACTTTGTTTCTGGATTCCCCCATGCTCACCTTCGCCGCTCACCTCAGCAGATTTCATTCCAAGAAGCGAGGTCTTCCTTTCCCCGCCTCACCGCATCACCGCATTGCTCAAGTGAGTGCCGTGGCAAAGCCCTTCGACTCAGCCCAACCTTTCTCACGCGACCGATGGCACCAGCTTCCAACTTTCCGCCCGCAAGTCCTGGTAGGGTCGGCGTCTGACCTGCAACGCCTCTACCGCCGCGCAGAGTCCGGTGAATTCGACTTAAGCAGTATCGATCATGCTGCGTTCGTGCTTACGCAGTGCGGCCGCGCCCCTCTTAGCGATGTGCTCAGAGTCTCGTTTTGGCAGGCTTTCGGCGTTCCGGTGTATGAGCTGTTCATCGGCGCGCGAGGCAGGCTGCTGGCGTCCGAGTGCGAAGCTCATGAGGGCTGGCATGTCGAGCCCGGCGCCGAATTCTACCTTGTGCAAGGCAGACTGCTCTTGGAAGGACGCTTCCGCAAGGGAATTCCAACCGGCCTGACGGCGGAATTCGATGAAAGCGCCTGCCCTTGTGGCCGCGACGGCATGCGGCTTATGAATATCGATGCGCACGCCGCTTGGTCGGTCCGGCAGGAACTCGCAGCCACCGCCACGGCGTAATCGTCCCGCCGTCCTCTTCCCGCGTGGTTCGTGCCTAAAGCTCCGGCCTTCGCGCGACCATCTCCGCCACGCGTCTCTTGTGTGCTGAATCGCGGGGCGTGCCTTCGTACTCGTGTTCGATCTCCCAAGTAGCGAAGTACCGCTTCAGTTCGCCCGGCCTGAGCCGTGACCCGGTCGGTTCTTCCGCGCCCTCGGTCGTGTGAACGATCGTAAGCAGCGCGCCTCCCGGTTTGACGCCCCGCTTCGCCGTTTCGAACAGATCCGCTGCAGGTAATAGGCGATCACGATCAGATCCCAACTGGACTCCTCAATAGGGAAGCCGCCACGCTGAAGATCGGCCACCTTGGCATCCACGTTGACGCCTTGCTCGCCGGCTCGCGCCTGGACTATCTCAACGGCAAATGCCGCGCCGTCCACAGCCGTCACTCGCCAGCCCTGTTTCGCAAGCCACAGCGCATTCCGCCCGCTGCCGCAGGCCAGGTCCAGAGCGGTGCCCGCCTTCAGCCGCCGCGCCGTCTCGACTACAAGTTGCGCCGGCGCTGTCTCGAAATCCTCCGCGCTGCGGTGCTTAGACCGGTACCGCTCGTCCCACCCACGAATGTCCATCGTTTACTTACGCCCTCTTCATCGAGAGCCATCGCTGGGTAGAATCGTTACACAGCTAACCGTCATCTCCCCCAACCTATGGACCTCCAACTTAAGGGCAAGCGCGCGCTTGTCACCGGCTCGACCGCCGGAATCGGATACGCTATCGCCGAAGCTCTGGCCAACGAGGGCGCCAGTGTCATTGTGAACGGCCGCACCAAGCAGCGCGTCGAGGAAGCCGTGCAGAAGCTTCGCACCAGCGCTGGTTCCAACGACATTCAAAGCCTGGCCGTTGACCTGGGTACCGCCGATGGGACCCGCGAAGCCACCACGCGTTTCAGTGAAGTGGATATCTTGGTCAACAATTTGGGAATTTTTGAACCTAAGCCCTTCGAGCAGATCTCGGACGAAGATTGGCTGCGGTTTTTCGAGGTGAACGTCCTGAGTGGAGTCCGTCTCAGCCGCCACTACTTGCCGCGCATGAAGCAAAAGAATTGGGGACGTATCATCTTCGTTTCCAGCGAATCCGCCCTGCAGATTCCATCGGAAATGATCCACTACGGCATGACCAAAACCGCGCAACTTGCGATTGCCCGAGGCATGGCCGAAACCACCACCGGCACCAACGTCACTGTTAACGCCGTTCTGCCCGGCCCCACCGCCTCGGAGGGCGTGACGCAGTTTGTCGAACACCTCGCCACCAGCAAGCAGTCCAGCCGCGAGCAGGT
>JAABUQ010002486.1_pt1 | contig 36335 bp, 13 predicted proteins | sample 5560001 | NCBI WGS metagenome assembly JAABUQ01 (sample SAMN10711888, study PRJNA513371) | rock metagenome | isolation source: Antarctica rocks | place: Antarctica: Victoria Land, Finger Mt nord | collected 2015-12-18 | reverse complement strand
ATACGGGGAGGGGCCTGAGCGAACGCTTGGTGAGGAGAGTGGATAGGTGGGGGTTGAGCGGGCGGTTGGAGGGTTTGGTATGGAGTTGGGGGCGGGGGTTGCTGTGCGGGAGGTGCGTAGGCGGAGAGGGTGGCGAGGATGGAGGAGAGGGAGGGGTTGTAGTCCATTTTTCTGGTTGCTGGGAGTGGTGGCTTGGAGAACGGGAATAAGGTAGAATAGCGAGGAGGGGGAGAAAGAAGGTGTGTGGAAGTCACGGAAATGATCAGCCAGTCAGTGAGAAGAGACCTGTGTTGGCTGGTGTTGTAGTAGATGGGAGGATAATGCTTTCCAACCGGATTAACTAACGAGTATGGGGGCAAGCTGTTACTCTATCAAACAAGAATAAAATGTACTTTACTTTAGATTGAAGCTTCGTTCCATCAATCCCGCGCTCACACGCGCCGCGCCAAGGAGACGGAAACTATCCAGCCTCGTGATTGGCTCAATGCAAAAGAAACCGAGGTTAGCGCTATCCTAACTAGGCATAGAACTCTGTAGCGAGGATCCTCGCCTTTTCACGAGCCTAGCCAACTTTACTATATCTACATTCGTGGATGCATTTCTTTCACAGACAGCAGGTTTTCATGGACTGCGATCTGCCCTCAACTCACTCGGCACTCTGCCGAGACTGCTGCTTTAGCGGAAAACAAGCATGATCATCACCCGCACTTGGGTGCTGCATACCGAGTCCGGGTGCTCCTACGGGGTTCGACGGCAAAAGTCCTGGTCATGCCAAGACTTGGCCGATAGGGGGCGTCTAGGGGCTACGGGGTGGCCCAGAATCCGCAATGCAGGTCGTCTAGACAACAACCTCTAGATGGTCCTTCGGGCGACCTCCAGTTGATAGCACTAGTGGCGCTACTAGCGTTGACCAGGACTTTTGCCGTCGAGCCCCGTACACACAAAGCGACTGCGCCGCGAGATTTCTTCTGCAGACTTCCTGCTTGAAAGAGTGGATACCGAGTAGATAATAGGGCTTCTTGATAATTGAATAGACGGGAATGATTGGGGTCAGGAACAACCGAGGTCGGGGAGCTGCGACTCCTCTGTCTAATTATAAGGCAGAAGGCAAAATCTGTATAATAGCAGAGATCTTCCATCTCACGACATCATCAATCTTCTCTCCATTCAGCTCTGGTCTACGCGTCTATCTACTGTAGTGTTCATCTCAGACCTTACAAATAATATTCAAGACGGTGAACGTCAATCTATATATGCCCTTCATCTCGTTCATGTAATCTATATGAACAGGCATAAATCTCTTTCAGGTAGTATATTCTTGTATAATCGCGTACAATAAACCCCTTCTCCTTCGCATCTAGTTAGTCAGCTCCCGCCGCTTTACTTAGGCGCTATTTACTCTCGATTCATCTTCTATTCACTCTCGGTTTACTCTCTACTCACTCTCTATCCTCCAGTTTATTTGCTACTCAAGCGATATTTATTCTATTTAAATATTAGATAGCTATATTTTCTCGTATAGCTATTCTTCCTATTATTAATAGATTATAAATAATTTTCCTATATTAACTTCTTTAACTATACGCGATAATACTAGAGTGTTATAAATCGATCTAATATAGAATATAGAAATATAATTAACAAGAATTTAAAAGTTAGAGAATTAAATATAGTAGACGCGTACGAGGTTTTATCTTTATATATTGCTATGTTATTAATCTTTAACGAGATATTTATATATTAATCTTTACTAAAATTTATTAATTCTATTTTAAAGTAGATAATTAACTCTAAGTTATATTTATTTCTATTATAAAGAAAGTTATTTTCTACTTTTAATAGATTATAAACTAGAGTTTTATTAAAATCGATATAGTTATATGTTGAAATAGATTGTCGAAACAAGATTCGAGATAGTTTTTCTATTTTATTCTAAGTTTTAATAGAATCTTGAATTTTTTTTAAAAAAGTTGTTCTATCTAAACTAATTGTTGAGACAAGATTTAGAACAACTTTTCTATTCTATTCTAAACTAGCTTGGAATTCCAAGTTTTTAAGAAAATCTATTTTGTTCCAAGATTTAGAATGTTAATTTAGAATCTTATTTAGAATTTTAAGCTAGCGTACTAAGTTATAAATAGACGTTAAACCTAAAAATTAAATATTGTAATTAGATTTTATTAGATTTAAAATAGAAAAAGTAACGTAAAATAATAACGTATTTAATTATATAATAATTATATTTTTAATAAAATAATATATAGACTATTTTATAATATTTTTAATTTCATATATATATATTTTAATAGATAGTATTAGCTAGTTTAGAATCTTAAACTAATTTAGAATTTTAAGTTTTAAAAATCTTTATTCTAAATTCTAAGTTTAGAATAGTTTTTCTATCTTGTTCTAAAGTTTAGAACGCTAATTTAGAATTCTATTTAAGATTCTATTCTAAGTCGATTAGTTTAATTCTATCTCGCTAAAATTTAGAATCAAATTTAGAATTTTAATAAAATCTTGCTAAACTTTAAAAGAATATTAAATCCAATTATTATATTTTATTAATAGATATTATTTAATTTGAATAGATTTAAATTCTAAAAATAATATATTAAAATCAAATTTATAGTTTTTTAAACAAATAATAGATATATTTAAACAAATTTTTAAATACAGTTTAAAAAAAGTTGAGATTTCGAAAAAATTAAGATCTCAACTTTCTTAAAAACCTTTCTCTTAATTCTAAGTTTAGGAAGAATTTTTCCGTTCTATCTCGAATTTTAATAGATTGGGAATCCGAGTTTTAATAGAATTTCGTCCCAAGTCGATTAATCTATATACTTTCACGAATTTATATATTATTGTTTTTTTACTAGATCTATACTTTATTATTATATTTTTTACTATTTACTTTTATAATATATAATCTATCTACTCTATTAATCTATCGATTGTTTTATTCTTCTACTCGTTTCTTTATAAATTTAGTTTTACTATTTTTCTTTCTTTTAACTTTCTCCTAACTCTATCTTCGTATCTTTTTTATTGTTAGGTTTCTACTCTCTCTCGTTATATTACTAAATCGGGAAAAATATCTAGGGGACTCTAGGTTCTCTCGATCATAGAGATTCTCTTAATGTACGCGTTGGAATATTGTAAGTTTTTTCGTACTTAGAAAAAATCGACTGTTTCTCGATATTAAAGATAAAGATATTAGGATAAATACTATAAGTTATAATTAATAGTATAGTTTTATAATATTGAATCTAAACTAATATTAAATTATATAGATGGAAGAAGCTTTAACGCCCTCGCTTTTAACTCTAGATTTTCTTTAATATCTAGAAAAAAGTAAAAAATCTATATTAAACCCATATTATTCCGACGCGTACTTTAGTGTTTGATAAGTCAACTTAGTTACTTGCGAGTACAATTAATAACGAAGATTTTAGATTTTTTTAGATTATATAATAACGAAGATTTTAAAGTTATAGCGAAATCTAAATAGTATAACTATATATTATTACGCCAGTTTATTACACGTATAAAAATTCTAGGTTTCGATAGATTTTTTAAATAATATTTAATATTTGTTGAATATTTAACTCGTTAAAGTTCTAGCAAGTAAACGCTACTAGCATAATTTTATAAAAAGTATTAAAACTAGACATTAGACGCGTGTCTAGAAGAAATAAGCGCTTTATATATAGGAAATCGTCTAAAAATAATAATAATAAAAATCGAAAATCAAAACTCTACTCGATTGATTCTAATAAAACTTGTTAGACTCTAAAAGTTAAACAAGATTTAAAAGTTATCTAGAACGCATAGAGTTTCCTAAACTTCAGAATCAATTTAATTCGAATAAAAACTTAGGATTTATTTCCCAATTTAATAATATATCTTTAATATCGAAAAAAACCCTAATTTTTTTTTCTAGCGAGCTCGTAAGAACGACTTCGAAAGAATTACCAATATCGTAAATAGCGATAAGATTAAAAAGTTAATTCTTCTAGATATAAAAAGATATTATACTCGAGTATTGAAACTATAAAATAAATAAATCCTTAAATCTTAGATATGGCGAAAATTTTTATCTAATTTTCGCTTAATTTTAATCAAGTATACGTAAAAGTATTTTAATATTAATTTTAATATTGTTATAATATTATTTGTCTTTATAATAGAGATAGTATATAGATTTAATAGAATAGATAATAACTCTAAAATATATATAAAGTCGATATTTAATAATTCTAGAAACTTTATAGCAAGTTGTTAATAAAAGAAGTTATAGCTTTTTTTCCATATAATTTATTATTTTAAAATATAAGTTTTTATATTATATCTCTTTTTATTTCAAAATTTGGAGAGATCAAATAATAATAAAGTTAATTAAAAGTATAAAACTCTATATTTATTATCTATTTAATTGACAATGCGTCGTTTATATATAAATATTTTTATCTCGAAGATTGATAAGTTATCTTGATAATTAATCTATTAAACTATATATATCTCTAATAGAAATATATTTTAAATCGGATAATATTTATACGTAAGGATATATATATATAACTATTATAAATAGAAAATTTAAGATATAACAAGATATACTTTACTTTTTACATTTCGTTTAATAATATTACTAGTTCTATAACTAAAAATCTTGTTTAAATTGGTTCTATATCTTGTCCCTTGTAATATATCTTAATATTTAAAAGTTTTATTTATCAAGAATCGATCTAGAGTAAAATTATAGGGAGTGGAATAGGTAAAATTAAAGAGCTAAAAGATAAAGTATAGTTATATAAAAAGAAGTCCTCTAATACCTGTGTTTGATATAGTGTTACAATGTAGCGTCGCGGCAAAGCCGGGAATCAGAGAAATATCGGCAGAGATGTGTGACAAGCTAAGTCCTTTCGGGCTGGCGGATCTGATGCCTCTACAACAAGTGAAGCTACATACCGTCCACAATCAGAACATCGAAAGTCTTGATCTCACCACAACACTTCCTCTTCTTCGCCAGCCTACAGGCGCTCTTACAACCCTTGTAACTGCTCAGCAGTTACGTTTACACCTCCCACCAATGCACGAAAAGGACATCTGCTGCCTCTTTCGTCCTCCCTACTTCTCATTCCTTGCGATCTACCACCACGTCTCAATCACTCGCCACTGAGCTTCTATATCCTATTCCGACGCAATACGACACTTCTCTGAAGCATGCCTGAGCGAGTGTGCAGGATCTCATGGCGCAAGGGGCGCCCTTTGAGCCTTAGCATTTCACCGAGACAAGGCTTTCTCGACTTGCCACGAGAGGTGCGAGATAAAGTCTATTGCTACAGCCTTTCTGCGTCAGAGCCTATTATAGTATGGTCTGGGAGATATGGATGGGATGACGACAAATACGACTCTTCGGGGAGTCTTACAATGAGATCTTGGAAGACTGTGAAAGCTAAGTCTGCTACTCTCGATCATTTGGCCCTGAGTCTACTTTCGTGCAATCGACAAGTCTCTCATGAGGCAGCTTCCATGCTTTACCGTTGGAACACGTTTCGCTTCACGGGAGATCAAAATTGGAGTCCCCTTTACGCCTTCCTTCAAAGGATTGGTGAGGAGAGTAGAGATAGTCTGCGGAGTCTGGAATTGCAAATGCCTCAACCTCAGCGTGTTTGGCAGTACCCAGATGGTACACGCACATCCTTGACTAGTTGGCCTTTTCGGGAGGTGATTGCCCAGAGCGCGTATTTACAAAGCAACTCGCCGCCTTGTGCGGAAGGCAAAGTTGATCACTTGGACCCAGCTATCGAAGCTTGCTTTCGTATACTTGGCAAGAACAGATCCTCACTATCACTGGTGCTATTATTGGACATGGATTTGCTTCCGGGACTGACAATGTTCCATGACCCGCATTCTGGGGAAGACTGGGATTTCAGTCTGGATCTGCCAGTCGTGATTGAAAAATGTCGCCAAGAGCTTACAGCGGATTCTGGCGCCACAAGTAAGGTAGAAGTCCTATGGAAGGGCGAGTGTTTGAGGGACCGGTTTACGAGTCAGACGAAGCTCATTCAGGATAAGGGATGGGTGATTTTAGATGCGAAGGAGGGGTACATCCACCACGACAGATATCCTAAGTTCACCATGCTATTCACACTGCGCAGGATAGAAGACTCAGTGGCATCCAGTATCAGGGATTCTGGATGATCTGGACAGCGTCGCCAAGGGCCCTATTGTAGCCGGCAGATCACATGCCTATATACCTAGGCGTTCTACGTGGAAGGCTGATCAGTTATTGGAACAGAATGCATCTCAAGAACGCTCGTCGATGACGTTCAGCTAGAGTAGTCTTAAAATCTCATATTTTTGATTGGGTCCCTACGATTGAGCTTTTGCAGTTTAAGTCTTACTTGCAACATAGTGTTTCCCCCTCCCCGGAACCTCGCCTCCATCCTCGATACAAATCTAGAACATAACACGCTTCTAGTCGAATCTTAAGGATAAAGTAAACCTCGATACATGCCTTCTCCCACGCCGTCGATGTCCGCTAAGGCAGTCAATACGCTGTCACGTACCCAAGTGACGGAAAGGGATATAGATCACTTCCAACAAACACGCATGAACCGTGCCAGCAGTGCACCGTCAGGCTCGGCTCAGGTTAAAGCGGCGCCTGCTCAGCTTGGCTGCTAGAAGCGGAAGGGGAAAAACTTTCTTGTAGTCATCTATATAGGTATCTTGGATTTTGACAGGTGTTGATTGATGCTGGGCGCACATTTGCTCTGCGATCTCAAGGAATGAGGTAGTAAAAGTTCTCTTCCCAGACACTGTCATCGAACCTTTTCTTATTTCCCTCACACTATCGCTTGAACCCTCCACATTTTTTGATGTCACCTAGTGCCTGTAATATGTGAAGGTTTACTAGCGGAGAAAAGTAGGCGTCTATTCTTCTGTAGAGGTTCATTATAAGGCTGATGTAGAGAAGTCCGAGGTCGACAGTTCAATCCCTCGTTAGCCGTCGTTAGTTGGACTAATTCAGTATATTGCTCCAATGCGGTGATGCATCCACTTTCATTTTTGAAGAATTGAATTGTCAACATCGGGCCACGGAGGTCTCAAGCTCCTAAGCCACCCGAATTTCTCTTTGTATCTCGACAATTCTCACAGCCATAGTGTGTCGCAGGTCGTGTGAGTATTTTGATCACAAACTCTTCTCGTCTCGTTACTTGAGAATGAGTTCGATTGATCTCTGCCAGCATTGCGATTGACAGTCAATTTTTCAAGCAAGCCTCAATGAGTATTCACATACTGTTCCACCTTTCTATTCGCAATGTTGCAAATGCTCGACATCTTCAAGTGTGCTCCCATCTTGCCACGATAAATCCCTGACTTTACCATTCATAGCCTTCCGGCAGGTATAAAGGATCTCCGAAAGCAACATCTAGATTGCGCTGGCCGTGTGTGATGGACCTCGGTTCGCTGAGCGAGAACAACTTGAGCACGTTGTAGGAATCGTAGCCGATAGGATATTTGCCGAAGAGCCGATCCAGCAGTTGTTGCTTAGAGGTTTGCATACTAGAATATCGCCAGAACGTTTCAATGAATACTATTGGAGAATTCACCCCAATTAGGTATCCACCGGCGAGGGTAATCTCGAAAAGATTGGCTCCTTTGACTATCACTCCAGTTGCCAGCAACCCAATACCCAAGGCTGTAAACCCGATAGTGACCTACCACGGCCGGTACTGATGAGCTGTGATTGGGGGAGAATGGGGAGAATTACCGTCAAAGTTGGCAGCTGGTTGAGCGAAGGACTCGGTCCATCTCTGATACTCTGTGAACTTCAAAAGTCTATTCAGAGTAGGGATCTCCTTGAAAAGTACATAGAGAAGTCGACAAGATAGAACAGTCAAGCAAATTGCATAGGCGGCCCAATCGGTTGCGGAAGGCTCGACTCCATTTCCTGGTTTGCTTGGGAAGGTAGCAAGCACAATGATTATACCACCAGATCCCAGAAGCTGTTCCCATTGGAAGAGCCAGAAGGCGTAAGGGTGAGTAGGCTTATGGGTGGTGGTCATTCGTCGAGCCGTTCTGGATCTGTGGTATTGCAACGAGGGCCACTGCCTCCAATCTCAAGGCACTATTGTCAGCGCCAGGTCGTCATACAAGGATGATATATCCAGATTGTAACGTACCGCATCTTAGCTTTATGTCGATCCGTCCGACAACGCGTTCCATCTGCTGTGAAATTGCGCCAACGCTCTCTATTGCGTCCCTTGTCTCCGCAACAAGTTTCGAAGCGTAAGAGAATGAACAATCGTAAGCCACCACCATGTAAGTACTATCTTCTTTGATTATCTTGAAGCGGCATCCACGACCACTACAGCCAAATAGACCTCTGGTTGGCACACCAGGCTTATGTAAAAGATATAGATCGCCTAGACTGGTAGTTACTCTGCTCTCATTCGAAGCAGCCTCCGGGAAAGTCAGGGTGATCGTGTAATCCTGTCGCTCAGTGCCATCTTCGCCCATCCATACATCCAGAAAGTGACCCGATAATCTTAGTGTAGACCTCATTATGACTGATCTATCCGAGGCCAGATCCAGAATGAACCCGGGCTCTCCTGTACCTATGTCCATCGTCTTCCGCATACTTCCAGGTCTTATGTCTATAACCGCTGTGAGGTTCGTGGGCACCCAGAGCTCATCATTGCTGCCACAGCTGCTTGCAGTCTCGACGAAAAGGAATGATATTGGTAGGTCTCCCTGACTTCTAAACACTGCCTTCAGCCTCATATCGTCCCCAGGGATCGATTCGATTTCATTGACACTCAGGTCCAACATAAGGGAAAGAATTTTTATCTCATCCTCGGGCCATGATGTTGTACGACTGACCAACTCATTCCAGACATCGACGAAATCTCCGAAGGCTCTGCTACGAATCCTTTCGTCTTTGAAGGGACGCATCCTGTATAGCCCGGAAGCCAACTCTCGGCGAAATTGGAATGTGTCACTCCATGTCTCCTTACCAGGTCCGAATGTTGCTGCTTGCGTTGCCACTTGATCGTAAATTACGAAAGGGTCCCGTAAGGAATGTGCGACGTTTATCAGCAATTTCTGGGCCATTCGGCCTTCTTGAAAAGTCCAACACCGTGACATCCATGCAGATGACACTAGGTTTGCAAGGATTTCCTCCTCTTGTTTTTCAACTCCCATTTTCTGCAGACCCTTGTCAAGGACTACCACTTGCTGTGCTCCTGCATAAACGCGAGTCATCTGACCAATGGCTAAGTCGCGTTGGGGTCTTTGCTTTGGTAGACACAGGGTATCCATCCAGAACACACACGACTCCATAGCCGGGAACAGATCTGCACACTGCTCGGCATCCTTCTCCGATCTTGACCGACCCGATGTGAAGATCTCATACCATTTCGATCTTCTCACGCCTGTCGGTGGCCGGGTAAGGACTCTTAAAAGGTGGTAGATGCGCCGCAGCTGACAGACTGGTAATGACGATGTCCATTGATTACCAAGACCCCCAGACCAAACATGGGATATGGCCACGTAGGGAACGTCGAAAGCAGCTCGTTGCGTGTCGATATGTATCGTAGTCTCCCGTAATGAAGCACGTAGGACGGGTACGTCGCCTACGTTAATCGCTCTTCGGATCTCAGCAGTGTCAGGTTCGATGAAACTGCAATCGCAGTCGTCATCGACATGCTTTGTTTTGTATTCCGATGGATCCAAGATATTTGCAGAGCAAAATTGACTCGTACAATCTCGATGGGCCCCAATCGGACGAGCAAGGCCAGCCAAGTAATGCAATGTGACTACAGAGGAGCGCTCGTCAATGGTGGCGAGGTGATGTGGACACATACCTCGCTCGATAAGGAGATGCTTGAGGTAGGGACTGGACGACAACTCCAAAGAGCTCCTCTTTACAATTGTGAAGTCTCGGCTAGCAACCGCGTTGCGCAACGACCATAGCAAAGCCCGGATGCCCAAGCACACGAGATGGACATCATCGCAGTCTGGGAAAGCGGCTTCAATACTCCGCACTTCATCCTCTGCCTTAATCATGGCGATCCTATATTTCCAACGCAGCTTCTTCGCAGCCCCGGATATACGGTGACGCAATTCGGCTATGAACAAGATGGTTCCCAGTGTTATGATAAGGAGAAGGATGAAATGACATAGACCTTCGTACATCATTCGGAGAAGCGGTTCCTTTGCACGGAAGCGCTTTCTTAGCAGAAGTGGCAGCCTAGTTTTCGTGCTCACGAAATCATTGTGCTCGCCATCTCTAGCAATGAAGCTGGTCTCGGAGAACGCAGGGCCGACCACCTCTCTGAGTAGGCCAAAGAAGAGCCATGATTGTGCCCTCGCAGCAGCAAGGGAGGGTTCACAATCAAACCAATCACCATCGCCTTCACCCCATCCTGCCTGTACGGGAGAATCGACAAAGTTGTCGCCATGGTATACTGCGACCGCTTCGGTGGCTAGGTAAGGGACCTGAATTCGAGGGTAGACTGCGTCTTCAGGGTATGGCAGGTGATCCATCAAGCTGTTGAACGGATATGTCAAATGGTCGCTTGATGCGACTTTGACCGCAGCCTCGTGAAGGGCGGGGCACAAGGACATGCAACGGCAACGCTTGCATACATTTTCTTTCAACGAGATCCTGGATGCTACGATGCTAGGAGAGGGCCCGGAGAAAAACCTGGTTACGCTTGCCACAACGCCTCGGCGCGCCCAGCTACATTGGCTTCGAGCTCAGTTCTGGCGAGGCTGAGAAAAGGTGCTTCATGTCCCTCGGCTCGGTTACCTCTTGAGGGGTGCATGATACTCTTGTCTCTTGGCGCGACTTTTGCGGAGATATCTCCCCCCGATAGTCTGCCGAGCTCCCGTCTGCTAGAAAGGTTCCGCGTATCTCGCGCCAAGAGACGCGGAGTCTGATGCACACCCCGATAATAAGATAGAGGCTCTCCAGGAATTGGTATAAAATTTTGATCCCTAAAATCTGATTTGTGCACTTGAGGTTTCTTCCGAATGAGGCGATGTTCTTCAATTTTAGAGTCTCGAAATTCTTCTGTATATCACTTTCACTGAAGACCTTGAATGAATTCCCCCAAGGGGGTCAATCGCGATTGCAGCTGCTTTTGAGGTTCACTAGACTTCGGAATTGTCAATGTATTCGAACAATCAACGACAAACACGTGTCTACCTTGAAATGTGCCATAGCCATCTCACAATCGGTGACAACTGTCAATGAAGGCAACAAGGCGTCCGTAGAAACCTCGGTAGCAAGGGGCCAATGATAGTCGGCGCTCCCACACCTTCAACTGCCGACCTACCATGACAAGAAGGGTCAGTGACGAGATTGCTAGCTACAAGAGACTCCTCAATGCCAGATGAAGGTGGCATTGCACTGCGTCCCAGCCGGCGGTGCTTATGCTGTATAACCCCAAAACTGGCGGTGTGCATTTCAGTTAGCTCGTGACTCCTCAGCAGGAAGGCTCAATCATGCAGCGTTAGTATGAGAAGAGGCCTCTCCTGGGTGACTGCAGGTCTCTAGATGTTTTGAGTCCTCAGCTATTGTTATGCTCCCTAACAACACTGCCAACCCCAGAATGACTGCGATAGGGAATGGGACGACGCTGTTCCAAGGCAAGGCTCAGGTGGACGTCCTGACCGTACTTATGCTTCTCGGCGAGGATGCGATCTGGAGAGTGATCTGGGGTCGGTTTCGTAGTCGGCGCAGTCACTGGAAGCAGTGGGTTTTCGCTATATCCCCCGGATGGACGACTCTGGCAGCGTCGTTGTTCGCTGCAGTCAACGGATCGCTACACGCCCCCAACCTCATATTTGACCGGGTCCCAGGAAATGCACTTGACGGTGGCCTAATTCTGACAAACTTGAACTCTGGCGCAAGTCATGCAGCGACGAATGTCATTATACAGAACATATGGCAGACATGGAATGGCGGTCCTCGAGCACAGCAACGCCGGATCGAAGCACGCAGTCCTTTCGATGTGACCAGGGAGGTCGGTTTGGTAGATATCCAACTCGATAAGCTGCAGCTGGAGAAAGCATCAGCTTGGTGGATTCAGCTGATATGTCTTTCAATCCAAGTCATAGGGTCGTTGATTCTAGGCATTGTGAATACTTCTATCGAGCCGTTTCTTGTGCTCCTTGTCGCGTTATTGGGCCAAGCCTTGCTGCTAGCATCCGTCGTCCCTAGATCCGAGACTTGGTCCATGACGACAAGAGGAAAGAGACCTTGCCCAATACTACTCCACAAGGGCCTCGACAGCATGGGCACATTATTTATCCGGCGAGTACAATTTAATGGTAGGGAGATCAGCCTGGAAGAGTTTTGCTGGGACTCTCAGGTTCCACGAAATGCTGCCGATAACATCAAGCTTGGCGTCGCCGGCTTTGCGTTCATAATCTTCACAATGCAGATTATCCTCGTAGGGTTCATGGATCAATCTGGGCGCAACATGTATCTCGTATTTGGCGGACTTGGAGTGGTTGCGAACACCATCGAGGCAGCATCATCGTTCAGGTGGTCAGCGGCATTCGCATCCGCGTTTTCTGGAAAAGCACTCTGTGCGCCGAATAAGAGCTCGTTGATGGCCGCGGTAGCTGTACTACAGGCCGGTCGGTTTCCAGCGGCTGTTCAAGTCGCAAAGCTACTCTACCCGGACAATTCCCGTTTTGCTGAAAGTCTTCGAGATCTTGAGCGATTATTAGATGGTATCCTGTGCGAGGATTGTCGAAAAATCATACGATTGTCTCGACCTTTCTCTAGCAATGATATGCATCGATGTCTTTGGCGCTTGACAGGCGAGAGAGTCTGTTCCAACAGGCTCGCTCGCGAAATTGACCAAGTCGAATCGAAACAGCTCAAAGATGGATTGGCGACCCTATGCCACTACCTTCGGTTCGTGTCATTTCAGACCTCGCTCCCACCAATAGAAACGGCGTCAGCACACTAGATGACGGCAACACATACGTGGTAGGCTGAGCGCAACGAAATGTTATCTTGGTGTTGGTTCTGACCGCAGGTCTGACTGGAGCATGGCCTCTCTACTTCTGGGTGCTTCTTGCTTGGGTGCGTCATACCCAACACTGTGCCAAAAGTCGGCTTCGTCTTCAGGTACACGGAAGCCACCAGGGTTGAAAACAGGAATGAGCGAGGTGCCAACGCCGGGATAGCATTGCTCCGTTTTCATCAACGCTTTCGACACTTTGGCGGCTTTGATTGTCCGGACACAAATCAAGTGAAGACCAAATGCATCTGGTGACCGAGGAAAGCCAGCGACGATCACGTTCTGGATCATTCCAATCGCACCTATTGCTAGAAGATCTGCAAATAAATTAGCACTTGTAATTCAACAAATCTGCATCGCGCTTAGGACTCTAAAGATTTCAGCAACGGATTCGGACATCCAGGCCTGTCATTGAGAAGAGAGGAATCTTACACCATGAGCCTTGCTTTAGTCCCGCCACAGATATCAGAAACACGGTCCAGCAAGCAGTGAAAACTACAATCGCAACTTTGTTCAGAAATGGCTGTTCTTTATTACTCGATCCGGCGGCCAGAATCTCCAAATCAAGGCCTTTGGGGCTACCAAGGAGGACCATTACATGACGATGGCCGTTTCCTTGCGTGATACTTATAGTCTGTCCGTTGACCGGACATGCCCATTTTTCACTTCTCCACTGAGGTAAAGCAGCTTGTGCAGAGGCCAAAAGGATGCCTGTAGTGACAAGGACTAAAGTTGGCCATTCGGATGACAAAGCAAGCGGTATAATGGCTATCGAGATTTGAAGAATGATGATTGGCAGCCCGCTGTACCAGATCCAGTCTCGATCTGGAATGCTTTGTGTCTTACATTCGTCCCACTTGAAGACCGAGACTCGTAAAGCCTCCCAGTTTGGGGAAGCCTTGTCCGAGGGAAATGGAACAGCCCGCTTGCTAAAATCGCGAAGGAGGCGCCCTACAATCCAAGCTTTGTTATCTCTTTGGTGGCCAGTCTTCGCGTTGATGATCAGGGCCTGTGAGTCTGCTTCTGGCATCACATGTCCATCTTCCTCGGTTAGCAAACAGCTATTGATATTTTTCGGATAGCCAGTTTACCACCTGCCACCGCCAAAAGAGCAGTGAACGAGTATGCCAGCCAACCGAACGAAAACGCAACTGGGACATATCGAGTGCCAGTGACTTGCGCTAGAGCACGCTGTACGACCTCAGGCCCTAGTATGAGAAGAAGTGACAGAATGTCGCTCGGAGACTGCCATTGCGTCTTGAGTTGAGATTCAAATTGCGCAAGCCGCGGAAGAAGTGTTCGACGTGAACCGTTATTGCAGGAGGCAAGCAGATAGCAAAAGTGGAACGGTGCCATTATGGGAAATGAAAAGCATGGTAAAGTAAGACGTCGTGCAAAGCCATTGACTGTTTTGTAGCGCTAAGAGGAAGAGAGGGCGTGGTCGAAAGGATAGTATTGATTTGTAACGTGGCGGTGAAGCACCAAGACAGAAAAGAGGATCCTGAAGGAGGCGTATGTAGTTAGCCATGGTCAGCTTAGATGTGCTACCACCTTCGGGGCTAGCAGGGTTCGGGTAATGAGCTAGCAAATATGTGCTAGCCCAAGTAGAAGACTTGGCATAAGGTGCATCCATGAGTCGAAGTGCTCTCTCTTCAGACTGGATTGCGACACTTACAGGTCGAAAGCATCTGAAACGGAGTCATGCGCGTCCCAAATTTTTGGCCTCAATTTAGACCGTTAGAATGAAGCTCTAGCTGCAAGTAATTTGCCGTTGATCAAGGACACTTGTCCAGTGAATGGGCGTCCGAAACTTGAAATGATACAAGCTAGCCTCCAAGATATACCACGCTATGTCGCTTTCTCGCATATATGGTCAGATGGTAGAGGCAAGCTAGGAAGTAATACGTTGCTCGACTGCGAGATGGATCGTTTGCATCAAAGAGCTTTCGCTTCACGATCAATTTGAGACTCAAACATTCTTTGCTGGATAAACACCCTCTGCGTACTTAGCGAAGGTAAATTTCGTCGAGTTGCGATAGGTCGCATGCGCAAAACTTATGGAAATTCATGGAATGTCCTAGTCCTCCACGGGAACCTTGCAAAGTTTCTGTGTATTGTACCCTAGCATGAGTGTCTGTTGCGGATTGCCTGCTCTGGTTGGGTGGATGCGACGTTCGCACCCTTGCTTTGGCGCAGAAGCTTTACTTTCTATTTTCGGATCGAACGACAGTTACTTGCTGGTCAAAATTGAGTTAACCCAGACGCACCGCTCCTGAGTCCCATAGGCAGGGACGCTCTAAGCTGCATGGACCACTGCCGACACTTTTGGCAACACATCTGCTGACCGAGTATTAAAATCAAGGATTGCACTGCAGTGGCGCAATGCTAGCTGGATCTCAGATCAGTCTGTGTGCATGTCGATCCTGCTCAACGTTGACGTAGAGGCCATAGAAGCCATATCTACCGATCGCTCGGACTGTTATAGCGCCTGTGTGTGTAAGCTCATTGACATGCTAAAAAGATGTCATATATAGAGAATCATACGAAATGGATTATCTTTGGACAGGGGACTACCAACCAGCACTTGATAAGATCACCTTGGTCTGTTATCACCACGCGTCAGCATGGATATATCTTAATCCCTTGTTCGATGCTTGATATCTGGCAAATGGCCACCCGGTGTTTCGGTTTATTGATGCGCCACATGATCTGCAGATCTTACTGCAAGCATGTAGAACATTGCTACTTGCCGTTTTGTCAGGCTGGTGGCGTATGGAGAATGGTCGGCGGTCTAAACGATGAGCATCTCCTGACCGGCGGTTGGAGGCAGAGGAGTAAAAGCATCCCATTCGTATATGCCTCTCCACTCCCAAGTCGCCCCATCATGCGATCCGCAAATCACCGTGACATGACCGAGCACGCCACGATATCGTGGAGCAACGTTCCTAGGGCCTTTGCAAGGGAGAGGTTGAAGCATGGCACCCCACTTGAATCCCCGAAGATACTGCTTGGCAATCTCTGCGTACAGATTTGAGAGGCGAGAGGATTGCCGAACTCTTTCAGGCGTGCCAAGAGCCACAAGATCTGGAATATGATGAACTAGCCACTTTGCGCGCAGTCCTTCAATGGTAATTACCCCATCATAGGTTTCGCTTCCGTCATAAGCAGGGTATACCTTCGAGACGTTACTTGACTCTCTGATATGTTGTAGCACTGTGGGTAGATATGGCGCCCAACCAAGCCCTGGATGGCCCTGCACTCTTTGCGCACTTGAGATCAATGAGCCGGTAGGGATACGCTTCCCAACCTGACGTTTCCACATCTCGACAGGACTTTCATCCGCAACGTCACCTATGAGCAAGCTCCATATTAACAGGTCATCGCCGTCACGTGTAGCGTGCCTGTGGCTCAGCAAGGCCGCAGCTTCGCCTATACTGAGAAAGCCATCTTCAATTTCCTGCAGAAGCTCTGAAGTAATGGGTTTGCCAGGGAAGAGTTCGAAATTGGCTATTGCCATCGGTGGAAAGAGGTAGTCTCTACCTAGGAACAGAATGACTAGGTCAATTCGTCCTTCCGCGCAAACAGATTTGAAAAGCTTTTCCAGGCTGATGACTCGATTATGAAGACACAGTACATAAAGGCTAAATCTTCCACGCATAGCCTCCAACAACGTCCATGCCCGCAAACTCCAGTCGCATACTAGCAGAGTTGCAAGGATGGATTCGTACGCATCCATCGTCTGATCAGAAATATCGATCGTCATAATATCTCTATCACATATCAGGGTTTTTGCGCTGGTAGCAAAAACACTCGTGATACGCGATATACATTCCCAGCGCAGGTCTTTCTCGCTTGGTATACAAGGAGTATCCATCCAATAGGACTTACAGCCGAGCGAGGCGGCCAAGTCTGCATAGCGGTGATGGAGGCATTGATTGAAGCCTGTACCTTCGGAGCCCGTATTGTCTGGCCTGCCCCCTTGCCCATGGCTCCATACATGAGAGATAGTGAGGGTGCTCTCGGTGACTTCACAGTATCGCAAACTTTTATCGTTTGTAGAAGCAATATCGACTGCCCTCGCACCAGAAACACCCATGAACGATTCTCTGCTCCAGAAAAGCCTTTCGCATGATCCATCACACTGGAAGTCGTGCATTGACTGGTTCCTGGTTTCGGTGTTCTTGAAGCGCCTGCAATCCTGCGATGAACTGCCATTACATTGGGTCGGACCAGGATTACATGTTGGCGGTCTGTCTCCGAAAAGAGCGTGGTAGTGATCATGGAAGTGCCTTAGGTCCATTGATATGCTTGCTCGGTCGCTCCGTAGGCTCCGCAATGACCACCCACAAAGGTATGCTGTACCAGGAAATTGTTGCAAGTGTTGCCGATCGAGGAAATCATAAATCTCTGGGATCAATTCTGTTCCCTTGAGATAAAGGGAAGAATTACTCTCGTAACTATAGCTATCAAGCTGCGACGCCATGTGCGACCAAAGATACAGCATCAAGCATCTCTGCCATGCAGTCCAGAGATAAGCACACACAATCACCCATCTTGGATCTCGCATCTTTTCTGTGGCCGATGTGTCAAGGGCCAACTTAAGCAAGACTAAGATAGAATCAACGACCGGTCCACTTAGTATATTACCTTGTTTTCGGCCGAGGTCGAAGTTTGCCGTGTGAAGAGCGGAGCGAAGAACCAGATCATTGACATGTCGTGTCACCCGCAATCGTGACCAATGACTTTCTGGCACGGAGTCCCACATTGCTTCGCTTTCAGAAGCCGGGAGCCGATAATGCTGTAGAGTCGCCGTGCTGAAAGGCAATGCCTCGTGTATATCTACTGCAGTAGCTGGCAGCTGACATAGCAGACGGCAAGCCCTTTTTAATACCTAGTGTTGAGCAAAGCATCAGCATCAAGGTAAGCGAGCTCAATATGGCCCTGTCGGAGGTACACCATCAGTATGGGGAAGCCGGGACTAACAGCAGTTTCAGTCAATTTCATCTGTACAAACGGCTGCAGGAAAAGGGGATCAAAGCTTGCATCAAGTTGTGAGATATGATCGGATGGGTCATGTACGCTTGAGAACAGCGTCAGGCAAAAGCGTGTCGCTGCTTTGGGAGGCTCTCCTCTGTTGCCACAATCACAATTGAAATACCGGTATTTGTCGGGGTGATATTGTCCAAGTCGAGGCTGGCCATTTCTCCAAATCCTACGAAGGCGTTCAAGGGAGAAGGTATTAGGTCCCGGTTCCAAAGCCATAGATATTACCGTTATTCACTTCGACATCAGAATACGCCAAATTGGCACCTACAAGGAATTGTTATCTATTAATCTTATCGAGAGTCTGGTTCAAGGTTTTGGGCAAGAATTCTTCCATTTTACGTAAACTCCAGTAGGCAAACGAGCAAGGCGGCAGTGTTGAGAATGCACTTTTCAGGCTGACTTCGATCGCGTCAGGCTGCTGGCGCTCCTGCACGACTTGCATTAGACTTGGCCAGAATCAACTATGGACCGCAAGGAAGCAGGCGTTTTCCGCAGCGAGGGCGGTATGTTCTGGTTGGAGAGGGGTGGTATGCTTCTACGGAATGGGGAGTGCTTCGACGAAATGGGGAGAGGGAGGGTAGTAAGCTTCTTCGGAATGGAGAGGGGCCTAAGCGAACGCTTGGTGAGAGGAAGAAGCGTAGAGAAAGAGAGTGGCAAGACTAAAGAAGAGAGAGAGATTGTGGTCTTATTTTCGAAGGGCTGAAAGTAATGACTTGAAGAATCGAATTAAGATAGGTAGCCAGTTCTCGCACACCCTGTTTCGGTAAATACCACACCCATTTTCGGTAATTGCACATCCAATGAGTTAGACCAATCTTTTTGATGTAATACCACCAAGTTTGTTGGGTCTTCCCATCGATGTTATAGATTTATTAGATATTTAATTAAATTATTGTTTGCGCATCTCTTCGCGCATTATTTACATCGTCTATTGATCTAGAATATCGTCTAAGAAAGCATCAGTTTCTAACTCAAATGCATGCAAATTCTTCATGTTCCCTAAACTTTATTCGATCTCTAATTACATCTTTATTGAAGCTTCAAATAGAACTTATCTAAACGTTTTGTTAAGAGATCAAATCGATCTCTTAAAGCATGCATTTACTCTCGAAATTGCATGTTACGCTAATACTTTCGTAAGAAGTATTAGAGAGAATTATGCTATCGAAAAGATTTGTAAACGTCTTTAGACAATATAAGCAATCACTTGATAATAATAATTGCAACTATAGATAATCTTATGTTCAATAAATCTTTATAGATAATTCAATAAATCAAAGTAACAATAAGTAAAGACTTAAGATAAGTTGAACAAGATTTATAAGAAAGTGGTGTTCGAAATCTATATACTAATAAGATTTCTCTATGCTCAAAATGTTTAATATATTTAAAGTCTAAACTTATTGAGCTTTCTAAACATTTGCTCAATATATTTAGTGTCAAGATTACTAAGCATGCTAAATTTGTACGTATTTATATTTTGTATTACGAAGTTTTGAAAACTTCTTATATTGATCTAGTTCTAAATAGAATTGTAATTTTTTTTTTCTCAAGTGCTTTTATTTCGAAAGTAAACTTTTCTTTCTATTATATCTAAGACATTTGCAAGCTTTATTTGTCGACTCAATGCTATCGCAAAGAGAAAACAAATAAGTCGTTGCATTAAAATGCGTTCTTGCAATTCTTATTTCGATCAAGATATTAAGTGCTTAATTATTAAGAAGTTCTCTCGTTGCATCGAATATAAGCGCTTTAATCGAAAGTGTAATCTAATCTCTTCGAATAAAAAAATAAATAAGACGATAAATGTTATTAAGAAACTAAATAACAAGATTCTCGAATTTTGAATAAAAGTTTGTCGTCTAAAAAAGCAACGCAAACACTAATTGCAAAAGTTAAAAGCAATAAGTAATATAAAAGCACAAAACATTCTAAAGCTAAAGACGAACGAACGAGAAGAAAAGAAGAAACGAGCTAATTTGTACGTTACTTTTGCTCTTAACAACGAGTTCTTTAATTTCGATTTTGCTTTGTTCGAAATATTTTCTCAAGTTATAAAAGAGCTCTTGTAGAACTTTTCTTTTGAGCTAGTTTTTGTTAAAACTTCTAAATAAGATTATAGCAATTGTCAAGATTCTTCTTTGATTCTTATGTATTCTTTAAGATAGAATTTTAATTTTTATTTAATAAGATAGTTTCGATTTTGCTTCTTTAAGATTTGCTTTATTTTATATTTGCTTTCTTTCTAAATCTTGTAATAAAAAAATTTCTATATAAATGTATTAAGATCGACTAATTTCAACAATAAAATATAAAATATTAAAAATACTTTGACGTCTCTAAGTAAGTCGAGTTCGTAATTGATTAATCTCTTTGTTTTCTTAACAAAAATCGATTTGATTTTAACATAATTTAATTTTTTGTTTAATCTTCTTGTCTTAAGATTTTTTGTAAAAAAATATATCTTATTTTTTTTTTAACTAAGATGTTGTTTTTCGTTTTTGTTCTAATACTTGATCGATTTTTTTTGCATTCTTGAGATGTTATTGTGTATCTTTTTTAGTGTTATTACTTTTTTGATAATTAATTAAGCTAATAGATGCTTTCGCTTTTTCTCGAAGAAATTAAAATCTCTATTATAATTAACGAAGAATAAAGTTCTCTTAGTAATATTCGAAATCTTCGCATTCAATGTTAGTTAAATTATAAATAATAATAATATTCAATTGTTCTAAGTATTGTTGACATAATAACGCAAATATTATTTAAGACTATGATTTGTTCGCTTTGTCTAATTATTTGTAATCGAGTAATAGACAATAAACATTCTAAATCTCGTTTCTAATATTGATAGAAGTGTTTTTCAATAATTAGATGTAAAGAGCTTGTCTCTATTAATAATTAGTTCTTTGAATATATTGTGATATTATATAAGTCGATTTAATACAATGTATTTTAGTTGTTTTGCTATAAACTTCTTCTTGCATGCAATAATATGTAAATACTTGATAAGTTTGTCAATTATTATTGGTATCAAGTTATATTTGTTTTCAATTGCTAAATTCGTCGACTTAAGCAACTTAATAATAAAGTTTATTGTAACTTTATCTTATAATTGTTAGGAATCACTAGATCAAATGCATAATGTAATGAATAAAGTAATTGTTTTTCTATCTATCTAGTTGTCGAAGACAAATATATGGGCAAATCGATCAACATGACGATCCTAGTGCTAGCGCTAGATTTAATTAGGCAGAAATGTCGAGCAAACCTCATGCGTTATGGCAATTCGTAACAATAACGATTCAAATAATTTTTAATATTGAATTTCGTTCTAGTTCGCATATGTATTATATTTGTTTTTTTAACAACTAAGATATTGTTTAATATATGTCTTGACAATTTGTCTTATTTAAGAAAACTAACAATGCTAATATAAAAGTTAAAGAATTTTAATTACTTCTAAGTGTTTTTGCAATAATTTATTATAATGTTTCTTTATACATTCGTTAATTTTGTCAATAAATATCTAAAGTTTTTTTTTCTTTATTGAAAATTCTTTCTTATCGTTTCTAAGTATTCGTAAAATAGCATTTAACTTGTGCTTGTTAATTGTTAATAATTTGTCTCTATTAATCTTAAGTATGCTATAATTAAACGATTTCTTTGTTTTTATATAATTTTTTTTTTTGCTAAGTGCGTTTGCTCTATCTTTATCTTTGTCTAATATATATTATATTCTAAACTTGTATTGTTCGAGTTACTTTAATTATCGCATTTGTCTTTTGTTAAGTTGTTTAATAGTAATAAAGTATAAAAGATTTTTATAATCTATAAGAATCGTAAGTTCTAATAATTCTTCGATGTATACTTTTTATATTTTGAAGAAAATTACAATAACGAGTAATTTCTTGTTGTAAATATTATAATTTTGTTCGATTAATAAGAGTTTTCTTAAGAGATATGTTACTAAGTATTATATATCTTTATACTCTTAACTAAAACATACATTAATAACTAAATTTAATGCGTCAATTTTAATTTAGTTTAACAATTGTAAGTTGTACATCTTTAGTACTAATTTCTTCAAGCATTTTAACTTAAAATTCTAAAATAATTTTTTTCTATTAATTTTTATATTTATAACGTCTTCTTTTTCGTAAAATTCGTTAACAATATTGCATTAACAAAGTACTTTTTAAATAAATTTCTTGTTGTAATTTATAAAATCTAGAAAGAACTAAACTTTTTAATATTAATAAATAATTTTTATCTTTTGACTACTTATAGCTTTTCGAGATTTATGCGTACTTTATATTGTTTAATAACAAATTTAAGAAAGTCAACTTCTTTTTAATAAAATTCGTATTTTTTGATTTAAAATATAATTTTTTTTTATTTAGATATTTTAATACTTTGAAAATATAATTTACATGTTCTTTTAAAATATTTGAATAAATTATAATATTGTTCAAGTATGCTATAACAAATCGATTCAAATATTGTTATAATATATTATTAATTATTTTTTGACACGTTGTCGAGACGTTTGTAAGTTCGAACAACATTATTGTGTATTTATATAATTTATATTGTATGCAAAAAGCTATCTTTTACTTCTTCTTTGTCTTTATTTTATTTTAATTGTACGTTTCTTGTAAATTTAGTTTAATAAAGTACTTTGCTTTGAACAATTAATTTTAAAGTTCGCTAATATTAAATAATAAGTATTAATTTTTTATCGTAATATTGTTTAGCTTTTGATAATTAATATATAAATAAAATATTTCGTTCTTCTTAAATACAAAGAGAATTACATATTCTATTTATAATTGAAATTTTTTAATAAATTTTTTTTTTCGTTTTTTGTCAAATATTCGCGAATTGTTTTTCAACTTTTTTTCGAATAGAGCATGTATAAGTCTAAACGTAAGTTGCTTGTCTAATTTAAGTTTAATCTCGTAATTTTACAATTGATGTTTAGATAAAGTTTCGATTGTTTTCTTTTTCTAAAATAGATGCTCTTAATTGTTGTATATTCGTAATATGTACTTTAGCGATTCTCTTACTATATTAGATAGTTTAAAACTCTTAGAAGATTCGCAATTCCTTTATTTACTTAAACTCTGTAATTTAATTAACTTTTGTTAATATTTGTCGAGTTAAACTTTATTAAATTGTTTTTTTGCGAAAATGCAAGCTTGTTACTTGCAATTGAATTTCGACTTAATTTTTTATTTATTATTAAACGCTATCGATACGTAAATTGAATATAAATTGCGTAATTATATTGCGCGAATCTAAGTACTTGTGTATTTTAATCAACTTCTAAATTGTGTTACTTTAATTAAAACATTTTTAGAACAATATTATAAGTAATTATTCTTACTATATTAAAGATTGGTTTCTCGTAATATTGTTAAATAACTATTAATAGTAATTTTGTTTCTTTATTTACTCTTTTATTTTTTGCGAGTAATAAGTTTTTATTTACAATTATTAAATTGTAAGTGTTAGACTTTTTTCGAGTAAAACATTCTTTTCTCTCTATAAAAGCTCTAATTATAAAATTATTTGTTATATTAAAATTAATTATTGCTATAAGTTAACAATTATTGATCTTAACTAATGTAATAAAACATTGTACGTGCGTTATTAAATTTAATTGCTATTGTTAAGCTAATATGCTTTTTATTAAAAAAATTGAATTTTTCTTTACTTTTGTGTTGCAACTTCTGCTTTAAACGCTTGTTTATGTTGAGCTTTCTTTTGTTACTAAATTGCTAACTTTAACTTTCTTGAAAATTAATTAACTTTTTTTTTTTAGATAAATTTAGCATAAGTTGTTGTAACAAGTTGTTCAACTAAGATTTATATATATTGTAAGATTTAATTGTTTTATTACTATATCGAATATGTCTTTTTTTGTAATAACATTGTTTTTAAATTTCTTTTCGTATTCGTTTACAATTTTCAATAAGTTAACTAAAGTTTTAAGATAATTCGTAATGTCTTCTATGCATTCGTGAAAACTCTTTCAATTATATTCTTTATTTAAGTCGATAATTAAACTATAAGATTTAATAGTTTTTTGAAGTGCTTAATTAACTTTCTACGTAAATGTAAATGTCTTGTTTAATAATGTTTTATTTAAAACTTTTTGCAACTAATTTAAATTCTTTGTCAAATAATAATTGTCGTTTAATTTAATTTTGAAAATATTTATCTTTGTATCGACTAGCTTTTTAATGTTGTTTTAATTATCAAGTATTTCTTTTAACATAACATTAATTTGTTAACAATTTATTAAATTTCGTAATCGATAATCTCTTGCAAAGTAATTCAATTTATTATATAAATAGCACGTTTTTTAAGATTTGTTATTTTGCTTTCTTTTAAAATTCTTCTCTTTGCGTTGTTAAATAAAATTTAATTTTATAAATATAGACTTACGATAATCTAAATTATTGTACTTCTAATTAGAACAAAATTCTCTTTATTAATATTCGATTATTAACTTAAAGAAGATTTTTATTTTTTTATAAAATTAACTGTATTATTTTTTTATAACTCTTTTATATAGCTTGTCGTTAAAATCAATAATTACTTCGATAAAACCAAATATGTCGTTAATAAATTTGTTATTGCATATAATTTTATTTTTAAGATTGTTTTTAAGATTTTGTCGAAACATTGTTATAAGTGCGACATTGTTTTACTTAATAAAATTAACATACCTTTAAAATTTTATTGCTTAATCTATTGCAAAGATTCGTTAAATTAAGTGCTAAATTTTTTTTTTTTGCAATTTGTTTTTTGTTAAATATTTCGAAGATTTTTTGAAGTTCTTTTTTGAAATTATCGAAGTTTGTAAACATTGCACAAGAATTTTCGTTATAATTCTTCAAATATTTGCGTAGATTTAACTTAAATTAATGCTAAACTTTTTCTTTAAAAAATGTAAATACAAAAATCGTCTTTTTGTTCGCTAAAATAAAATAGAAGATAAAATAAATATTTATTTATATAAGTTAATTCTTTAGATCAATACGATCTTTATAATAGACGTTAGACTTATTAATTCTTATTTTATTGTCTTTATTAATAGAGAATTGACGTAATGTTGTTGAGCTATTGTTCGAAATAGAAGCGTGTTAATTTAATACAAACATTCTTAAAGTATTCAAAGTGTTACGCTAATACTTTCGTAAAAGATATTAGAGAGAATTATGAAAATTTGTAGACGTCTTTAGATAATGTAAGTAATTACTTGATAACAATAATTGCAACTATAAATAATCTTATATTTAATAAATCTTTACAAATAATTTAATAAATTAGAGTAATAACAAGTAAAAACTTAAGATAAGTTGAACACGATTTATAAAAGAATTGTATTCGAGATCTATATGCTAACAAGATTTTTCTATGCTTAGAATGCTTAGTATGTTCAATGTCTAAGCTTATTGAGCTTTCTAAACATTTGCTTAGTATATTTAGTGTTAAGATTACTAAGTATGCTAAATTTGTATATGCTTATATTTTGTATTACAAAGTTCTAAAAACTTCTTATACTAATTTAGTTCTAAATAGAGTCGTAACATTGCATCTATTTTAGATAATAAACAAGTAATTTTCTCTTATTTCTCTTAATTATCTTGATTATATATTTAATTATTATTAGAATTAGCATTATTATCGTCGTTTGCATCAAATTTGTTATCGTTATTAATTTATATAATTTTCTTAATAGTTGTCTTGATAATTGTAGAGATCGCAAAGACTACGAAGATTGTTGTTGTCTTCTTTGTCGCTCTTCTTGTTGTTTGCTTAATAATTATATCTCTTATATCTTCGTAAATCTTCTCTATATTCTTATTAAAAATCTATATATTCGCATTTATTGTAGCAACAATGTTAGCTTTAGACTTCTTTTGTTTTTTTATCTAGCTTCGTCGCAATTATTATCTCTTTTGATTGCGAGTTTGTTATCGCGCAAGACTTTAATAGTTACGTCGACGTATTTAAAGTCGAAGAAATTTCTTTTAATAAACTTTGTCTTTGTCTTTTTTGTTCTAGTCATATGTTACGAGTCACGTACTAATAGATACTATTCGTCGCGCATCGCTCTTCACAAGATAATTAGAAAGAAAAGATCTATTAACAAGATCAAGATAATTAAGATGACTTAATTCTTAAGCATCTTGAATTTCAAATTAAGATAATTAAGATAATTAAGATTTTAAACATCTTGGACATCTTAAATCTTAAATGATGAAAAAGTATATAGCTTTCGAACGCGACTTTCTTATGAATCGTATTCAACTTATCTTAAGTCTTTACTTATTGTTACTCTAATTTATTGAACTATCTATAAAGATTTATTAAATATAAGATTGTCTATAGTTGCAATTCTTGTTATCAAATAATTGCTTACATTGTTTAAAGACGTTTACAAATCTTTTTAATAGCATAACTTGCTCTAATATCTCTTACGAAAGTACTAGCGTAACACTTTGAACATTTTAAGAATGTTTATATTAAATTAACGCATCTCTATTTTAAGCAATAACTTAACAACATTACGTCAACTTTCTATTGATAAAAACGAGAAGATAAGAATTAACAAATTTAACGTCTATCATAAAGATCGTATTAATTTAGAGAATTAACTTATGCAAATAAATATTTATTTTATCTTTTATCTTGTTCTAGCGAACAAGAAAACGATTTTCGCATTCACATTTTTCAAAGAAAGAGTTTAACATTGACTCAAGTTAAACTTACGCAAATATTTAAAAAATTATGACGAAAATTCTCGTGCGATGTTTACGAATTTCGATAATTTTAAAAAAGAATTTCAAAGAATCTTCGAAACATTTAACGAGAAACAAATCGTAAAAAGAGTAATTTAGCACTTAATTCAATGAATCTTTGCAACAAACTACGTAGCAAGATTTTAAAAATATGTCAATTTTATCAAATAAAACGATGTCGCATTTATGACAATGTTTCGACGAAATTTCAAAAACAATCTTAAGAACGAAACTATGCGCGATGACAAATTCATTAGCAACATGTTTGATCTTATCGAAGTAGTTATCGATTTCGACAATAAATTATATAAAAGAGTTATGAAAAAGCGATACAATTAATTTTACGAAAAAGTAGAAATCTTCTTTAAATCAACGATTAAATATCATTAGAAAGAATTTCGTTCTAATTAGAGATATAATAATTCAAATTATTGTAAACTTGCATTTATAAAATTAGATTTTACTTAACGACGCAAAAAGAAGAATTTTAGAGAAAAGCAAAATAACAAACTTTAGAAAACGTACTATTTATATGGCAAACTAAATCACTTCGCAAGAGATTATTAATTAAAAAACTTAATAAATTGTTAACAAATCAATATTATATTAAGAGAAATATTTGATAGCTAGAACGATATTAGAAAGTAAATTAATACAAAGACAAACACTTTTAAAACTAAATTATATAACAATTATTATTTAGTAAAGAATTTAAATCAATTATAAAAAGTTCTAGATAAAATATTATTAGACAAGACATTCGCATTTACGCAAAAGATCAATTAAATATTTTAGAAAATTATTAATTTTTGTAGTTTAATTATTGATTCAAACAAAAAGTATAATTAAAAAACTTTTACAAATATATAAAAGATATTACAAACTATCTTAAGACTTTAGTTAACTTATCGAAGATTGTAAACAAATATAAAAAAAAGCTAAAAAGCAATATTACTATAGAAAAGAATATACTTGATATTATTATAAAACTATTAAATCTTATAGTATACGCAAGTCTTAGTTAAATAGTTTGTTATAACAATTTATACTAGACTTACTTAGAAGACAAGCAAAAAATTAATTAATTCTTTAGAAAGTTAAAGTTAGCAATTTAGCAATAAAAGAAAACTTAGCGCAAACAAACGCTTAAAGTAGAAGTTACAATATAAAAGCAAGAAAAAGTTCAAATTTCTTAATAAAAAGCATATTAAAGAAATGCAATATATTAGCTTAATAGCAACAACTAAATTTAATAGCGTACGTACAATATTTTATTATACTAGTTAAGATTAACAATTGTTAACTTATAACAATAATCGATTTTAATATAATAAGTAATTTTATAACTAAAGCTTTTGTAAAGAGAGAAAAGTATTTTATTCAAACGAAGTCTAATATTTACAATCTAATAATTGTAAATAAAAACTTATTACTTGCAAGAAATAAAAAAGTAAACAAAGAAACAAAATTATTATCGATAGCTATTTAGCAATATTACAAGAAACTAATCTTTAATATAATAAGAATACTTATTTACAATATTATTCTAGAAATATCTTAATTAAAGTAGCACAATTTAAAAGTTAATTAAAATACACAAGTACTTAGATTTGCGAAATATAATTACGCAATTTATATTTAATCTATGTATTAATAATATTTAATAATAAACAAAAGATTAAATCGAAATTTGATTGCAAATAGCAAGTTTGCATTTTTGCAAAAAAATAATTTAATAAAGTTTAATTCGATAAATATTAACAAAAATTTAGCTAAACTATAAAGTTAAAATAAGCAAAGAAGATTGCAAATTTTTTAAGAATTCTAAACTATTTAGTATAGCAAGAAAATTGCGAAAATATATATTACGAATATATAATAGTTAAGAGTATCTATTTTAGAAAGAAAAAACAATCGAGATTTTATCTAAATATTAATTGTAAAATTACGAGATTAAACTTGAATTAAATAAACAATTTACTTTTAAACTTATATATAATTTATTGAAAAAAAAGTTAAAAACGCTTCGCAAATACTTGACAAAAAACGAAAAAAAAAATTATAAAAAAATCTCAATTATAAATAAGATATTCGATTTTCTTCGTACTTAAAAAGAACGAAATTTTTTATCTATATATCGATTATTGAAAGCTAAACAATATTATAATAAAAAATCAATATTCACTATTTAATATTAATAAGTTTTAAAATTAATTGTCTAAAGTAAAGTATTTTATTAAATTAAATTTACAAGAAACGTACAGTTAAATTAAGATAAAAATAAAGAAAAAGTAGAAGATAGCTTTTTGTATACAATGTAAATTATACAAATATACAATAATGTTGTTCGAATTTACAAATGTCTTAACAATATATTAAAAGATAATTAATAATATATTACAACAATATTTGATAATGTAATTGTTAAATCGAATTGAACACTTTTTTCTTAATTCGATTTACTCTCTTAAATCTCGTAGGATTGAATTAGAATTAAGGCGCAAATCTAACTCTAGAATTGAATTTCGTCGAATTAATGTCAAGAATTCAAGCTAACTTCTTCGCGTTAACATTCGCTTATCTTATCTTATTTTATCTATGCGCTAACTCGATTGAACTAGCGTAGAATTCACGCTAATTATATATAATTAGCGCGTTACGTAACGCCACGTAATCGAATAAGTCGAGTTGAACATTCGACACGCATTCTTCGCTCGTCTTATTCTGTTAAGCTACGAAATTTGTCTAATCTTAGAGTTAAAATTGAACTAGACTGGCCGCGCTAACCCGGAAATGTCACGTGCAAATGCCAAGACTTGGGTCAAAAAAATTTCGAAGAATCGAATCGCTTAAAGTAGTTTAGTCGATTACTATAAGTAGTTTAGCGCAAAGCGCGCTAAACTAATTTGAGCGATTCGATTTCAAAAAATTGTCGCGACCCAATCTTGGCGCCAAGTCGAGTCAAAGGGATGATATCATAATCTGGTTCGACGATTAGTCTAAATTAAACAAATCAACTCGATCGAATTGAAATTCAACTTGACGATTACGCTAATATTTAAATCGATTTGTTATAATATACTTGAACAATATTATAATTTACTTAAATATTTTGAAAAAATATATAAATTATATTTTTAATATACTAGAATATCTAGATAGAAAAAATTTATATTTTAAATTAAAAAAATACAAATTCTATTAAAAAGAAGTTGATTTTTTTAAATTTGTTGTTAAACAATATAAAGTACGTATAAATCTTAAAAAGTAACAAGCAATTAAAAAATAAAAATTATCCATTAATATTAAAAAAGTTTAATTCTTTCTAAATTTTATAAACTATAATAAAAAATTTATTAAAAATTATTTTGCTAATATAATATTATTAACAAATCTTACAAAGAAGAAGACGTTATAAATATAAACATTAATAAAAAAGAAATTATTTTAAAATCTTAAGCTAAAATATTTAAAGAGACTAGTATTAAAAATATATAACTTACAATTATTAAATAGAATTAAAATCAATATATTAAATCTAATTATTAATATATACTTTAATTAAAAGTATAAAAGTATTTAATATTTAATAATATATCTCTTAAGAAAACTTTTATTAGTTAAATAAAATTATAATATTTACAATTAAAAACTACTTGCTATTGTAATCTCTCTAAAATTATATAAAGTATATATCGAAAAATTATTAGAATTTACAATTCTTACAAATTACAAGATTCTTCTATACTTTACTACTATTAAATAGCTTAACAAAAAATAAATACAATAATTAGAATAACTCGAACAATACAAGTTTAAAATACAATATATATTAAACAAAAATAACAACAAAGCAAACGTATTTAGCAAAAAAAATTATTATATAAAAACAAAGAAATTGTTTAATTATAATATACTTAAGATTAACAAAAACAAATTATTATTAGTAAATAAATACAAGCTAAATACTATCTTACAAATACTTAGAGACAATAATAATAAAAATTTAATAAAAAACGAAAAACTTCAAATATCTATCGACAAAATTAATAAATATATAAAAGAATATTATAATGAATTATTGCAAAAATATTTAAGAATAATTAAAACTTTTTAGCTTTTACATTAATATTGTTAGTTTTCTTAAATAAGACAAGTTGTCAAAATATCTATTAAACAATATCTTAATTGTTAGCAAAATAAATATAATATATATACAAACTATAGCAAGATTTAATATTAGAAATTACTTAAATTGTTATAAAATAAAGTTACAATAAACTTTATTATTAAGCTGCTTAAATTAACAAATCTAGTAACTAAAGATAAATATAACTTGATACTAATAATAGTTGACAAACTTATTAAGTATTTATATATTATTGCATGTAAAAAGAAGTTTATAGCAAAACAACTAAAATATATTGTATTAAATTGATTTATACAATATTACAATATACTCAAAGAATTAACTAGTAATAGAGACAAGCTCTTTATATCTAATTATTAAAAGATAATTTTATTAATATTAAAAACAAGACTTAGAATATTTACTATTTATTATTCGATTACAAATAATTAAATAAAGCAAATAAACTAAAGTCTAGAGCAATATTTAAAATATTACGTCAATAATACTTACAACATTTAAGTATTACTTTTATCTATAATACAATTAACACTAAATGCAAAGATTTTAAATATTACTAAAATAACTTTATTCTTCGTCAATTATAACAAGAAACTTAATTTCTTTAAAAAAGAACAAAAGTATCTATTAACTTAATTAGTTATTGAAAGAGTAACAATATTAAAAAAAATACACAATAATATCTTAAAGATGCAAGAAAGATTAATTAAGTATTAAAACAAAAAACAAAAAACAATATCTTAACTAAAGAAAAGAGATAAAATATAATTTTTTACAAAATATCTTAAAACAAGAAAGTTAAGCAAGAAATTAAATTATCTTAAAGTCGAATTGTTTCTTGTTAAGAAGACAAAGAAATCAATCAATTACAAATTCGATTTACTTAAACGTTAAAGTATTTTTAGTATTTTATATTTTATTGTTAAAATTAGCAAATTCAATTACGTCTTTATAGAATATATTTTATTTCTATTTATAAAAAGAGAAACAATATAAGATTGAGAAAATTCTACAACAAAAATATCAAAAATATCATATTAAATAAAAAGAATATTTTATCTTCAAAAATATATAGAAGATACTTAAGAATTTAAAGAAGTATTTTAACAAACTACAACAATTTTTTTAGCAACAAAATTACTTATAAAAATTAACAAAGCATTAGAGAACAAAAGAGCAAACAATAAAAAATCGAAAATAGTATTAAATAAGACTTCGAATATCTTTTTAATATATTTAATCTCTTTTTTGTTATTCTTGATCTTTAGAATATTCTTCGACTTTGTATTATTTATATTTTTTAAACAACAAAATTAATATTTTTTTTGTTTCGTCTTTCGCGCAATTCTTAAGCCCAATTTTGTTATTTTATTATCTAGCTTTTTAGTTTTCTAAATAACTTTATTTGTTTCTTAATAATTAGAAGTCAAATTACATTTTCAATTCTTTCGATAATACTTTTTACACTTAAAATATTCTTTATTTACTTAACAAAATATATTAAAAGAAACGCAAACTTGACAAGAATGTATTGTAAGAAGAGCATACTTATAGCAACAATTAATAACAAAATTGCGATATTGTTCAATAGTTAGCTTGATTAATATAATAAGAAAAAATAGATAATTTCGAGACAAAAATTCTTAAAGAGAGAAGATAGTATTACGAGTTGTGTATTAATAGATACTATTCGTTGCGCATTGCTCTTTACAAGATAATTAGAAAGAAAAAATCTATTGACAAGATCAAGATAATTAAGATAGCTTAGTTTTTAAATATCTTAAATTTAGAATTAAGATAATTAAGATAATTAAGATTTTAAATATCTTGAACATCTTAAATTTCAAATAATAAAAAGATATATAGCTTTCGAACGCAATTCTCTTATAAGTTGTGTTCAATTTATCTTAAGTCTTGACTTACTATTACAATTACTAAGTTGCACTTTCTTGTTATTAAGTAATTGCTTGTATTGTCTAAAGACGTCTACAAATCTTTTCGATAGTATAACTCTCTCTAATATTTCTTACGAAAGTACTAGCGTAATATAATTAATCGCTCGTATTAATTGAAAATTATTCAAAGAGCATGTAAAGTAACTCGATCGATTAAATTTCGAAATATTGCGTATAAAAAGACGTACAAAGTGCTTCTCTTTGTTTTTGCAAGATTAGTACGATAGATCTTTAATTAATTTGTTAGCATAATTGCTATAGAATGTATCATTGTTAATAGATTATTAATAGAGAACTTTAGATTGCTTTTTAAGACTCGATATATGTCTTTTACACAAGAAATAATAATAATATTGTAATGTCTAAGCTTATTAGTTTGTTATTTGTAGAGACAATTTCTTCAGGACTCTAATCAAGTATCGACAAGATAATTAATATTATCGCGATAATTTTTGTAATAATTGATTATAAATTAAATTTAAGTTGCCTTAAATAGAGTATAAGTATTAGTATAGATAATTGCGTATTAGACAATTAAGAAGATCTTTTATTTCTTATTAATTACAAAGAAGATTTTGTAGTTCTTTGTTACATTGCGATATAGATATTAAAGACATAATATATAACTTGTTTCTTTGTTATAAGATTCTAATTGTTTAAAAAGACGATTGTTAATAGCTTTTATTAAAGTTAGATCTCGATTAATAGCAATAACGCGAGAAAGAGACAATTCTAGATTGTTGTATAATTGTATTAAGTAATATAATACTTAATCGTAATAGCTCTTGATCTTTTTGTTTAGAAAGACGAAGTCGACAATAAACGTTATGTCTAAGAAAATAATCTCGCAAATAATAAGTAGCAATATTTTGTATTTGTTTATTTTGTAAATATAAAATTTATAATAAATATCTTTGAATTTTTGCATAGAATTTCTAGCATTTCTTTATGCACAAAGAAGAGCTTTTTTATCTTTTTAATTTTCTTTTCTAAATTAATCTTTACAAACTAGCAATTGCAATATAGAGCTTAAAGAAGAATCTAAGTAAAGATATATATATTTAAACAATTGCGACAAAGTTTCTTTTTAAGATTGTAAATATTTTGATTAACAAAAAGGCACTTAAAATGTTGCAAGCGTTGTTTGCTAAAAATTTCGCAAAAAGTTCTATCTATTAAAGAATAATTAGCAAAGCAACTAGATAGATAATAATTGCTTTACTTAATCTAGTTGCAACATTAATATATTCTAGTAATATTGTTGTTTTATTTTTTCTTCGAGTTGTCGCAAAGACGTTTAATATCTTGTTCTTCTTATAATTATGTTTTGCATTTTGTATATTTACAATAGTCGATATCTTGCTTAGAGTCAAAATTAAAAATTCCTAGGAAAACAAAAAACGAAAAACGAAAATTGAAATTTGCACTTATATTTGCGTTCAATTCTTGCAATTTTCTCTAACTATATATCAAGTTAACACAAGTCTCTTATTATTAATCTAACATATTAAGTCTAAGAGTTTATTCTATGTTGTAAATGTTATTAACACGTCGATAAATTTAACTTTGTGCTAGTTACTTCTTGCCTAAAAAAAAGGTTACTATTAATAGATTTAAACTTTTTTCGCAAGTCGATTCTAAAAGATTAAGAATTCTTTAACTTTTGCATTTGAATAATTATTGTTAATCTTGTTTAAATTCGAAATTGAGTCTCTTAAATTATAAAGATAGTATACTACTATAGTATATTTGAACAATATAAAGATTGTACAATTGTGTATGCTATTACAATCAAGTTGTATCTCGTATATTGCTAGAAATTTCAATTTCAATTTTCAAAATCTTAAAAAAATTTAATTTTGATCTTAAGTAGAATATTAGTTATTGTAGTACGTTTGTTATTTATATTTTTAGATCTTGTTTGTACAAGACGTTTATCTTGAACAAACAATTGCATTTAATGCTAATAGTCTTCTTTTACTTAATTTTAAGCTTACGTCGTAGTTCGTTGTTGCGTTCGCAAATAATATCGACTTTTGTTACTATATTAAATTTGTATCTTGCTTTTAATCGCAACTTGACAATAACATATTCTTTTACTATTGCGTATGCTTGTATAGTTTTAATAAGAGCATTAAGTAAAGGATAGTTTGTCGCAGACGATGATTGCATTATTATGTTGACAACGATAAGGTAGAAATGTAAGGTGGTTGAGGCAGGACTTTGAAGATTTCGCGCGGTTCGGATTTGATCAACTTTTATCCGATCAACCCTAAAAACCAACCCTAGGACTGGGTGTGCAATTACCGAAAATGGGTGTGCGAGAACTGGCTACCTTAAGATATAATAGCGATGAGAGAAGAATGAACGAGTGTGGAAGTAACAGAGTGACTTAGTGGGAATGGATCTGTGTTGTTCTTTGTAGTTGACAGGGAACATGAAGCTCTCACACGGAATCGGCCAACAAGATATGCTATCGGTCTCAAGGCTGAAAGAAGGTTCTTAAGTCCATTTATCGATGGATGTACGTTTCGATTGAGTTGCCTCAATTCCGCGCCCGAACGCGCCGCGCCAAGCCCGCGGTAAAAAACCTCCCTTCTGCGTCATCACCAACCTATTTCTCCAACTGCTCATCCAGGATCTCTATCCCGACCCCTTGTCCAATCCGCTCTAGTTATCAAGCCTTGACACTCACCACAATCACACAATGCGACGATCCCCTCTCCTCTTCCGCCCCCCCTCCTCCGCCATCGACGCCACCCGCTTCACATCCACCTCCCCCCACGCCTTCTCCAAACCCGCCGCGCGCTCCTCTCGACCCTCAGCATCAACCTTCTCCCCCTCCCATACCCCACAACGACCTCCACCATCGCTCTCATCCCGACCGTCTCCACTGAAACCAAGTCCCAATCCGAATCTAAACACCGCGCCGACATCAAGCCCTACTACCTTGAGTTCAGGTCCTGCTGCTAATGGAGCCATTGGAGGAGGAGGAGGAGCAGAAGGAGGAGCTGCCAAAACCGAGACGCCAGCCGAGAAGGTCGCCCGTCTTCGCGCCGCACGAGCAGCCGCCAGGTCGCAGGTGCAGATCGGGACGTGGGACCGGATCGTCGTGACGGGGCGCGTATGGTCCGATCGAATACATCGCTTCACCGCCGTGGGCTTGATTGGTCTCACCGGTAATCCCCCCATTACTCTTCCCGCCGCTCCCATCCCATCCCATCCCACCTATCCCTCACATCACACACCCTTCCCACCCCCCAACCCCAAGCAAAACACTTCCACCCCCCAAAAACCCTAAAGCACAAAAGCTAAC
>JAABUQ010002485.1_pt1 | contig 36339 bp, 37 predicted proteins | sample 5560001 | NCBI WGS metagenome assembly JAABUQ01 (sample SAMN10711888, study PRJNA513371) | rock metagenome | isolation source: Antarctica rocks | place: Antarctica: Victoria Land, Finger Mt nord | collected 2015-12-18 | reverse complement strand
TGGTAAGATGGAGGCAGCATTATCATTAAGTAGGTCTTGTTGACAACGCAAGACCTATCTTTTTTTAGCACGAACTGCCCAAATCTTTGCCCCATAAGGTTTTTACGCTATTTCGTCGCCCCGGCAGATCTTTTATACTGTTGTAAAATAGTTAAAAACCATAAAAACCTAACTCCTCTTAAAAATGAGGAATTCCAAGCCCCCTGTTCGTTTTTACGCTGTGAGGATCGCATGAGATTTGTAAATTCTGTCTTGCTCAAAATTGAGAATTCGATTAAAATTAACAACCCTTTTATGCCAAAAATAAAAACCGATTTTCCTTCTGAAATTTCCAACGTTACGTCCTTCAATCGTATCTTGGACAACGCGGCACGAGTGCAGTATGAACCTGTGATTAAAAAATTGTTTGAGCTTGTTCCAGAAATGATGTCTCGTAAGATACCTGAAGCAAATATACAGCAGGCATTTATCCTTGATACGGTGCAGAAGTTTGCGTCCCAGTTCGTATCGCCTAAAATTCTATGTGTAGGAAGTTATGAAGATACCGCTGCTAGCAGTTTAAAAAAGCTTGGTTACCGGATACAAGAAATTGATCCTAAGCTCAACTATGACTTAGGTACATTTTATCACAAGCCGTTCACAGTCAAAAGCAGCTATGATATTGTGTTTTCAACATCGGTACTTGAACATGTAGAAAATGACGAGCTGTTTATGCTACAAATAGCTGAACTTCTTGCACCAGGTGGTATCTCAGTTCTTACTTGTGATTACAATGACCAATACAAGCCAGGCGACATGATTCCACAAGAAGACTTCCGCTTCTACTCTCAGAAAGATTTAACGCAACGAATCCTTCCGCTATTAAAAAATTGTTCGCTCGTTGATGCTCCTCAATGGGATTGTCCAAACCCAGATTTTACATACGCTGGTTGCCATTATACTTTCGCAACATTTGTCTTCCAAAAAGATAGAGTATGATTGCCCTAATTTTTGGCGCTAACGGCCAGGACGGATACTACCTGAGTGCTCTTTGCAAAGCTAGAGGGATTGAACCTATAGGAGTATCGCGTTCCGGCAATTGGATTGCTGGGGATGTGTCATGCTATGAACAAGTGGAGCTGTTAATAAAAAAAATTCTCCCAACTTACATATTTCATATTGCTGCTAATTCAACTACACGGCATGGTACTCTTTTTGAAAATCATTCAACAATTTCTACTGGTACACTGAACATTCTCGAAGCTGTTTACATTCATTGCCCAAAGGCAAAAGTATTTATTAGTGGCAGTGGTCTTCAGTTTAAGAATATGGGAAACCCAATTTCAGAAGATAATGAATTTGAGGGAAACAGCCCATACACAGTAGCGCGAATTCAATCAGTGTATGCTGCACGTTATTACCGTTCACTAGGGCTCCGCGTCTATGTCGGCTATCTATTTCACCATGAAAGTCCTATGCGTAAGCCACACCACGTTAGTAAAATGATTTCGCTTGCAGTAAAGCGCATTGCTAGTGGCAGTGAGGAAATCATTGAATTGGGAGATATTTCCGTTAAAAAAGAATGGACATTTGCTGGTGATGTTGTAAAAGGAATTTTTACTCTTGTTAACCAAAATGAAGTGTTTGAAGCTGTTATCGGCTCAGGCGTTCCATATTCAATTGAGAATTGGTTGGAACAGTGTTTTAGCATCATTGGTAAATATTGGCCTAATCATGTTCGACTTTGTGAGGAATTTACCCCTGAATACAAATGCCTCGTCTCGAATCCTGAGACAATGCACTCAATCGGCTGGTTTCCAACTTTGGAGTTGCCCGAGCTAGCTGCAATAATGACTTCAGAACAACAGGAGGTTTTGTGAAGCGACTATTATCAAAGCACTCTATTGCTCCTAGAACTGCCGCACAGTCGCAAAGCTGCAAACGGATATTGCTCGGACAACTCGCCTCTCACGGTGACTGTCTATACGCTACTGTGATCGCCCGACAAATCAAAACTGATTATCCTGGATGCCATTTGACTTGGGCAATCGGCTCAATGTATAGCTCAATTTTGAATGGCAATCCACACGTTGACGAAGTTTGGGAGATTCCGCTAGCAAACCATAAAGAGGTATGTAATGTGTGGCAGAAGTTTGAACGTGAAGCACTTGAGCGTAAAAAGCTGGGTGATTTTGATAAGGTTTTTCTGACTCAACTTTATCCAAATAACATTCAAAATTTTGACGGTACTGTACGCTCCTCAATTTTTCGTGGGTATCCCAGACCTATTACAGTGCCGGTTGCACCTGTAATACAGCTCTTGCCTAACGAAATAGAAAATGTCCGCTGCTTTGCAGAAGCTCATCACCTTGGCAATAAAGCACATGTCATTTTATTTGAGTGCTCGCCTAAAAGTGGTCAGTCATTTATAACGATCGACTTTGCACTTGAATTTGCACAAAACCTTACTAGGAAGATTTCCGATGTCTGTATTATACTCTCCTCAAATATCCCGATTCAATCGACAGACGAGCGTATCATTGATGGAAGTATATTGTCGTTTCGGGAAAATGCCGAACTGACCAAGTATTGTTCGCTGCTTATTGGCGGATCGAGCGGCATTTCATGGCTTTGTACGTCTGACTGGGCAAAGCCGCTTCCGATGATTCAACTGCTGAAAAAAGAGCAATCAGTTTATGCTTCATTTGTAAATGATTATGAATACTGGGGTATTGCAACCGATAATATCATTGAGATGACCGATTGCCAAGTTGACCGACTAGTCAAGTGTGTTGTCACCTATATTACCGAAGGATTTCCATCTACACGATTGGTCTTTCACGAACATATATCTGTAACGTTTGACTTCTACTATAAGTTTTTCCTGTTTGGTATTCTGGTACAAGGCGAATATAAGAAAGCCCTCATCTCAATGCTAAATACTATTCGGCGATATGGTTTACATCCACGCCTTCTGGAATTTGTCTTTGCCACATTTATTAAGCATAGTCGTAAGTTACTATCAAAATTTATGGTTGAATTTAACACTTAAATGACAGTTGTGTGATGCAAAATCCTTACCCGCTCAATCTCACAAAAATATCTACCCGGTTCTATCCTCCATTTCGTTGTGAAACTAGGCTGTAAGCATTAGCTTTCCTCAATAGGGTTTGGACTGCTTTTGGAGAGCAACTTCTCAGGCTTCGGCAACAGCTCACTAATAAGGGGGTGACAGCCATCCACAATCAAGCCATGCTGTCTTTTGGATTGCTGCCAAAAACCTAAACTGTATCTTTGCTAAAAATGCCATTGAGCCTGGACAAAGGTGAACTAATGAAACCGCTTTGGAATGCTAAAACTCTCCTCTTAAGTCCTGAAGTTGCTTGGGACTATCTAAATTACCAGGTCAGTAAGCTGAAAAACGCAGGTCAAGCTGTGCGATTTTTTCCCAACGACATTAAAGTGACTAATCTAAGTGGTTTCAGTGAATTTCATTCCTGCAGCCAATACTTAAGCTGGAAAGAAAGAAAATTTCTACAAAAGTATCCAATAGACAAAGGTGATTTAATTGATGTTGGCGCAAACATAGGAATTGTTAGCATGATTATGGCTAAGCGTTTTCCAGAATCCCAGATTCATGCATTTGAGCCTAATCCTTCTACCTTTCAAGCTTTACAAAACAACATTGCTATTAATGATCTCACCAATATCCAAGCGGAACAATACGCGCTTGCAGGATACAAAGGTGAAATATCGTTCACTGCTGATTCAATTCATAGAGCTACCTGTAGTATTGCAACGCTAGTGGATCAGCACACAGTTTTTGTACCCTGTACAAGGCTGGATTCTTATCTAGAAAAGCGATCTGTCAAGGAGATTGCCTTTTTGAAGGTTGACGTGGAAGGGTACGAAACACTGGTATTTCAAGGTGCAGAGAATATGCTTAAGCGGCAGCAAGCCAAGCTAATTTATTATGAAGTTTGCCCTTTACTAACCCAAAAAGCAGGATTTGAACCGGAACTACCCACACGAATGTTAATCAAGAGCGGTTATCAGATTTGTAAGCTCAATGATCGAAGCTGTTTAATACCAGTCAATTTAACCAATATTAACCAGGTGAATTTGGAAAATTGGATTGCAATTCGCTCTTAAATATCATGTAAATCTGATGAATTTAAAACAGTCATAAAAATATCAACCCAAGATGCACGCAAATACAAGAAATAAGTCGCTAGTAGCACTGCTACGGTGTACTCAGACAACTTCACAGGGCGAGGTATGTGGAGGCACGCTTAATTTAAAAGGCGACACCTGGACCTGTTGCCTGTGTGATCGTCAGTATCAGCAAGTCCAGGGTGTGCCAGTGCTTAAAGCTGAGACCTTTGAGCCATACGATACCTGGTTAGAGCAAATATATTCTGGTCGCGATCGCACTTTAGATCTTGCAAATGACTATCTTCGGTCCGAAAGAGAACTCATGGGTCACTTTGTCCGGGAACAAAACCTCCATGGTCCCTGCCTGGAGATTGGATGCGGCACAGGTCTTTTTGCTGAAATAGTACCCGAATTTATTGGCTTAGATTACTCCTTGAATTTACTGTTAGCTCGGGGTTTTGAGCCATTTACCCGCGTGTGTGGTGATGCCCGACAGATTCCTTTGGTAGACGCAAGCGTCGAATGTATTTTTAGTTTTAATACTCTTGAACATGTACCTGATCTCGATCTGGCTTTTTCAGAGATGGATCGGGTGCTTAAGCCTGCTGGTTTTATGGTTCTTAAACCAGCTTGGCATTGTACGCGATACCAAACAGAGTTGATTCCCATCCTACCGTATCAGCAGCTAAATATGCGGCAGAAATTAACTAAAGCCCTACTACCTATATTGACATCAAAGCCTTATAAATTCTTAACTAAAGTTCCCTATCGGTTATGGCGACGAATCACCTATCGAAAAAATAATTCATTAAGTTGGAGAAAACTAACTCCTTACCATGGCAAGCTGTGGATTGCTGATGCCGATGCAACAGCTAGCATTGATTCTCACGAAGCCATCCTTTACTACCAAAGTCGCAGATACCAGTGTTTATCTCATTTAGGAGTATTCAGACAGCTGCTAGCAGGACACGACATCGTTATCCTTCGTAAACCTTGAAGCGCCTTTCTAAAACCGTAAGACATGAAACTATGTTGGCTAATCCCTGACGATCGAGGTGGTGGTGTAGCCTCTGTAGCTTTGTCTTGTTGTAGGCAAGCTGCTAGGGCTGGACATGAGACAACACTGCTATTAGTCCTTTCACCAACTGGCTGGATAGGTAATGGTCATCATTTTCGAGTAATGTCTTTAGGGCTGAGTGGCTCAGCGCAAGAAGCACCAGAAAGACTGCTGCAGTGGCTAGAAGAGAATCCACATGACGTACTGTTCTTAAATAGTTGCGAACAAGCTGATTTGGTTATTCCCTATTTGCCCCCCAGCATAAAGTGCGTTTACGTCGTCCATGACACTGCCGCTCGGTACTGGCGTACAGCCCTCAGGGAAGAAGAAAATTTAGAGGCCATTGTTGCTGTATCTCAGACTGTAGCTAGACAGTTCCAAGACCACCTTAAAAAAACAAAACTTTCCGTGATTTTGAATGGCTGCGTCTTCCCTGAAGAACCTAAACTGAATGTTTTACGGCAGGATGAACTGATCTTTTTGGGTGGTGATAATTCTACAAAGGGAGCCTTTGACATCCTCAAGCTATGGAAACAGTTGGTTAAAGTTGGGTTCTCCGGAAAGCTGCACTGGTTCGGGAACGTAGCACCAGACTTTCGAGCTAGGCTTGACCAGCTGCCTGATTCTGAACGTATTTATGTTTATGGTCGCGTCAAACGTGACCTCATCTTCTCAACAGCTGCATCAGCCAAAGTTGTACTCATGTTAAGCCGCGTTGAGCCATTTGGCATGGCTACGATCGAAGCTATGAGTATGGGATGTGTACCAGTTGCGTGGGATATCGATACTGGCACCAAAGAAATAATCATGGCTGACAAAACAGGACTGTTTACACCGTTAGGAAACATACAAGTCTTGGCTCGTCAAGTTCTGTACGCTTGTGAAAATTATCAGGCTTTTAGCACTTCTGTTATTGAACACGCACGAGTCAACTTTGACGAAGCAGTTATGTGGAAAGGATACGAATCTCTCATCAATCACATCTTCACTCTTTTGCCAATTAAAAGGAGTAAAAGGGGTCAGCAACCAATTGCTTTTAGAGTTCCTATTCGCCTTTTTCAGCTTTTGCCACCCTGGCTCCGTTCAGCATTTAGAGAATTGGTTGGGCGAACACCTCACCTTGGCTACTGGTTGGGCAATCTTCGTGGGTAGTAGATATTTATATTGCAGGCATGTATGGGAAAACTCAGTTTTCTATTTCTAGGCGCGAATAGTCCTTGGGCTTATGGTCTGGCAGAAGCTCTAGCTCAATACCACCCTACATACGCTATCCAATTTTATGATTGGCTAAATTACCATCGTCTTCATCCCACTTGGCCTAGTCGAATTCCACCATCCCTGTTATACCGGACAATACATGTACTGCCTCCCGGTTATGCAGGGCGATTAGAAGGGCTATTCCGATTTTACTTGCAACAGCTATTACAACGGTGGCATCAGCAACTAAAACAGGTCTCAGGTCAAAATCCTTGGGTAATAGCTCCCTATCCTTATCTCGCCCCTTGGGTACGTAAATTGCCTACAGAGCGATTAATTTACTACAACTTTGATGACTATGTCCTCTATCAGCCTCGCCGTGAAAGGAAAACTTTAGAGCAAGAGAGTGAATTAATTGAAGGTGCTGCTATTACCCTCTGTGCTTCCTACTCCCAGGTTATAACCCTTCAGAAGCGTCATCCCTACCAGGCTTGCCGCATTCACCATTACCCACACGGGGTTGTAGATTCCTACCTGAATCCGCAACCAGAAAATCCTCCTGAGCCAATGAGCGTCGGTTATGTTGGTAACTTGATTGAGCGCGTGAATTGGCAATTGGTATATCAAGTAGCGCAGGCTTGTCCAGAAATAAAATTTGTTTTTGTCGGTAGTCTAGATAAGCGAGGAAGCTCTGACCAAGAAAATTGGCAGGCAGCCCGTGAGGCAGTGCTGTCATTACCCAATGTCTGCCATGTCGGTAAAGTAAAGTCCGATCGGGTAGCACATTACTATTGGTCTTTTACAGTCAACTGGATTCCTTACGCAGTAAAACACACATTTAACCAGGCAGCCTGCCCTACGAAAATCATGGACGGTATCGCTAGTGGTCGTCCGCTTCTGAGTACTGATATACCGGAGTGTCGCTTATACCCTGAGTGGATTAGCATTTTCCATTCAGCGGAGGATGCGATCACACATATCCGCAGGCTTCTAGCAATGGTAGAAAAGCCAGAAGCTTGCGAGAAACGTTTGAAGCAATTAGAGTTTGCCCAACAGCACACCTGGTCAATCCGCGCTCAGACCCTTGAGGACTGGCTATCGGAATTATAAGTTCAATGCTTTCTACTCCTACCCTGAAGGGGTATCAAGGTCAGCTGAAGGGGTTGTGGGGTAGAGGTTTCAGGTTTTGTGGTAGAAGAAGGAAAGGTCTAGTTCTGTTGAAAAGACCTATCATTAAAATCCATGTCTGAATTCTACCAAAATTATCTGAAAAGTCAACTTGAACGTATCCGTTCAGGGGTTAAGCAGCAGGTGAAATACGCTCTTGGGCACCAGTTGAGAGCGGGAGCAACGAGGGAGTAGGCTTTCCGGCACGGGCAGCACGACATGCTGTTGTCAGGTAGTCCAACACATCACGATTTTGGGATTGCAGCGTCGTGACTACGGTGAGTAACCGTGCCACAAAGGTACTGCCAGCTTCACTTTGAGCCCCAAAGCTCGTGCGTCGCCACAACACGGCTGGACGAATGGCTCGTTCGGCGGCATTGTTCGTCGGCTCAACCCCCTCCTGGGCGGCAAACAACCAGAGGGCGGGTTCAAGGTTAAGTAAGTTCTGACAGGTCCGCACTGTTGTGGCCAAGGGCGTTTTCTCCTTGGCAGTTATCGGGTAACTGGCTGCCTCAGTCAATCAGGCTTTGACAGCAGCGCGGATTGGTGCAACCGCTGTGACCAACTGTTGCCGAGTCAAGGTGCCGTCGCGCACCTGATACCATAAGTCGAACAGTTGCTTCTGTTGTTCGAGAAGTGCTCGACCAAGTTCGCCAGACACTCCGGTGCGTTCGGCAATTTGGGTAAAGTCTCGCTTCAGATGCGCCCAACACACCTGGCGTTGTCTCAACGCCAGGTGTGTTGTACGCCCCATATCGGTCACTAATCAGGGTTCCCGGAAACGATGGCCTTAATATCTGCTGAGCAACTGCCTGCGAACGACTCAGGATGACTTGAAAAAATGTCACCAATGGTGTGACTACCACCCATAACCAACCCTGGCTGGCTCTGGGATTCTTGCCATCGGCATTGCCCTGCCCAAAGCTGGTTTCATCCACTCCCACGACAGGTTGTTGCTGTACGTACTGCTGGACTTCCTCCACTGACTGAGCCACAGCCGCACTGATTTCCTGGCGCAAGCGATTGAGGCGTTGCTGAATAGTGATATGAATCATAGCGGAACCGGAACATCCCAGAATTTAAGATAGTGCAGTAGCAATCGAATCGAGTGTCTCAGCATTTCCTCTGTTTTGGAGTAGCACAGAGTTTTCCGATGCAATCGGGCTAAATCATGTCGCAACCGTGTGTTTTCTCCTTCCACCCGTGTCATATAAGTCTTGCTGATAATCTGATCGCCCTCTGGAATGAAGCCAGGGTAGACTGACCAGCCATCGGTAATGTAGAAGTAGCACTGCCAGGTCGAAACAAGTGCCCATAGGGGTTCAAACGTCTTGGCGCTATGATCTCCCAACACCCACCCTAGGATGCCTTGTCTGAAGTGGTCAACGGCTGTCCACAACCAGATTTTTGTTTTTTTCGAGCCCACAAATGTTTCTAGCTCATCCAGTTCACCCACTTCAGGAATGCTATCTGGGCTATAGGCATCGGGCAAGTTTTCCCCGACTTGCTTCACCCAGGAGATAACCGTGATGTGATGGAAACCTGTGACTCTCTCAATTGCTCGAAACCCCATACCGTTGACATACATTTTCAAGCATTGAACTTTCTATCGCATCTGAGTAGCCTTTGGGTGCAGCATAGTCGTCAATGAACTGACGACCGCAAGTGATACAGATGTGATTCTGTTTACCTCTGATTTTTCCATTCTTACGGATGTGAGTAGAACCACATTCAGGACATTGGATCAGATTCAACCTCAATTCATATCTTTATTATGCAACGCCGGAAACCTGACAAAATCGCACTGCCACTTTAGCTGTGCGGGCGGCTTGGGTGTCTATCCTGGGAATCGCAATGTCCTGGTAAAACTGGATAGGTTGAGCTTCCAATTTCGCCCACAGCCGCTCACTACTTGGGTCTAAACTGCGGTCATGGGCTGCCCGCACAACTACCCCAGTCTGCTTGAGTTGCCGGACTTGCTCCAAGACCTCGGCAATATCTCCTTCTCGGTCAAAGACATGAATCACACGTGTTGATGTGTCGACTTGCTTGTCAACTGTTTTGAGTGCTTCCACCCACCGATAGGATTCCTTCGCCTCAAAGGGACGCTTCCGTGCGGCTTTTCTTGCCTTTGCTTGGCGTTGTTTTTTCTGCTTTGGCATTTCCTCAGCAGGCGGCTTCGGTTTCTGCTCTCGGTTCCACAGCTTTTGCCACAACAGTCCCAACGGTTGACCTTGTTATGGGTCGATGGCCAAGGCACTGTGTAGGATTAATCCGTTTCCCCCCTTACCAATTGGACCATAACCCTCTCGTTTGACGATTATCTTGCCATAATCAAGAAAGGTCGTATCCCCTACACACAGTACCACCTCCTGCTCGGTCACTGTTGCACTCGTCCTAAACGCAGTGGGGCTGAATCAGCTTGCCAAATCCAGTCTTTGTGTTGGCAAAAACTCGTAGGTCCGCTTGAGGGCATTGGCTCCAGGAAAGATCTCTGACAGCGCCTTCCCAAACCCCTGACTCAGCACTTGGCCGATTTCACGAGCCCGTTTGTTCAATCGCAGGTCTCCCAACTCACAACTGGCAAAATTCTTCTCCCACCATTCCTGCATCGGCTTGACCTCCAACACCAGTTTTTAACTACTGTAGCGAAGGTAGTGAACTTTATCTAGAATCCCTCTCTCATAAGCCTTCCAGGACTTGACGTCAAAAGTCAGAATCGATGCTCCTCAATGTGCAACTCAACGGGTGGAATCTCTACTACTTGATGGCGATAGGGTACTGAGTCTTCCCCCGTCAAGGGGGCACCACACCGCCAACAGTTCTGGGGATAGTAGTCCGTCACGCTGTCGCATTGCTCCAGCGAGTAAAGTGGGCGCTCATGTCCCTCATGTCCGAGTTGCCCACCCCGTTTTTTGCCACTTTGACGCTTAGGCATAGATTTAAACCCTCTCAGCGGGTCTTGTGAGGGCGGCTGTGAGGAATTGGCCGACGTCCGGTTGATTTAGCTCGCGCAATAATTGATTCTCTGTCCGCAACTGCCTCAATTCTGCCTCAAGCTGCATCACCCGCTTGAGCAACTCCTCTACTAACTGTTTGCCGCTCGCTCTCATGTGTTCCCAATCTTCCTGGGACATCTGCTCACTTGCAATTGGGAGTCGCTCTTCCATGCTAGTTACGTTAGCAAATTTTGCCCCAAACTCCTATCCCTTCTCGTACTCCCTGAACGGTTACACTTGAACCAAGTCAGTATCTATTGCTGACAATCCTGATGAACCTGTTGCAAAGCATCAAGCAAGTCAAACTAGAAACTTTAGCCGCTGCTCTGCCTTTACCAATTCAGTTCGAGAGCCGACGTCATAAACTGCAAAAATTTTTGTCTGTGTTGGGATGGAAGGTTGAGCTGTTGTGGTTTCCATTGTTTGAAAGTTGGTTAAAGACGAACTTTTCTCATAACCAAGTTCTCGATCTAGCGATTGACCGTACAAGTTGGAAGTCGATTAACCTGTTGCTGGTCAGTTTGATTTGGGAACGATGTGCGATTCCGATTTATAAGAAATAAGCATGAAAACCCTGTGGCTTTAGCTTATTCCTACTTTGTTTATCAGAGCTTTCAGATGCTTCAAAAATCTTGGAAGACTGGGCGAACTACTAGCATAGGGGGTAACAGCGATACTTTGTTTGGATCAATAATTTCTGCTGGTCAGTTACTACTTATTGGGTTAAACCAAAAATGATATTTTCTTTACTTAAAGCATTGCTTCCTAACTGTACACTTCCCTTACCTATTTTGAGTGGACCTTTCCGGGGAGCAACTATTCACCTTAATCCTCGGTCTTCTCTTCGTAAAGTTTTTGGAATTTATGAACACGAGCTGAACGGATGGCTAGAAAGAGTTATTCCTCGTGTCGATACTGTAATAGATGTTGGTGCTAATGACGGCTACTTTACCTTTGGCTGTGCAGCAGCATTTCGTCGCCTTAACCAATCAGGAGAAATTACTGCTTTCGAGCCAGTATCGCAGCATTTTGAAGAATTAAAATCTAGCTTACATAACCAGCCAAAAGATAAAATACAGATTTATCTCCACAATCATTGGGTGGGTTCTGAAGTGAAATTGAGGATGACAACGCTTGATGCAATCGCGCATCATAGAAATACTCCTGAAGCCTATAAAAATGCCCTAGTTAAGATTGATGTGGAAGGAGCTGAGCTAGAGGTCATTGCAGGAGCTTCTTTGTATTTAAACCCAAACAACTACTTCCTAATTGAGGTTCATGATGCATCTTTTCTGGATATTCTGACTCAAAAATTTTTCGCTCATGGCATCAAGCTAAAACAAGTGAATCAACAAGCGCTGCCTATTATTGGCCGAGAAAGAAGGTCAGAGTTAAACTGGTGGCTTGTATCAGAACTATCTTGATCTATTCCTGATACTCTTGTTCATGTTTAACCCATGAGTCAGTATGTTTGTGCATTTCGAGGTCGTCGGGATAATTACCAAGTTTCCTTGGCCTTAGCTGAGAGAGGTTTGCTAGATCAGTTGATCACTGACTTCTATGCAGTAGATTTTATTCGGGAAATAACACCAATCTTACCCACAAGCTGGCAAAACAAACTCACCTTTCGCTGGGAGCCTGGCATTCCTACAGAGCGAGTGAGATGTCTATGGAGTATTACTTTACTTGAACATACTCGCCATTACCTAGGCTTTTCCCGTGCTGCTACTTTCTCTTGGCTGGATCAATATTTTGCCCATGCAGCTGCGGCGCAGGCACGGAGAACCAAAAGTGACTTACTGCTCTACACACCTTATGCCTGGGAAGCCTTTATCGTACCCTATAGTCACAGTCCGCGTAAGATCTTGTTTGAATATCATCCCCATTCAGAATTCCAAACTCACTTGTTAACCGAAGACTTAAAACGCTTTCCCTTTGTCCAGCAATCCTATCAAGAAGAAACTGGCATTAACCTACCATCTCAACTGCAAATTAGAGTTAGAGACTGTTGGAAGCATGCAGATCTGATTTTATGTGCCAGCAGTTTTACACGGAGTACTCTATTAGCAGCTGGAGTAGAACCTAGTTCCTGTCAGGTTGTTTCTTACGGTATCGAACAGCCTACGCCTCCATTAAAGGAGCCTAAAATAGATAGTTTTCAAGCCCTTTTTGTTGGTTCTGGAAGTCAGCGTAAAGGCTTACACCATCTACTGTATGCGTGGCGACAAGCTCGTCTACCTAAGGAGAGCTTGCTAACAATTGTTTGCAGAAACTTAGACCCAGGTATAGAGACCTTTATCCATGAAATTCCACAAGTTCGTCTAATTCGAGGTACCGATGTACAAAACCTGCGAAAACTCTATGAGACCAACTCTCTTTTCGTCATGCCCTCTCTTATAGAAGGGTTCGGTCAAGTCTTTTTAGAATCCCTTAGTTACGGTTGTCCTGTACTCGGTACAGTCAACACTTGCCTACCTGACTTAGGTGGAGAGGAAGACGGGATTTTTCTCATTGAAGTGGGGAATTTAGACCAGCTTACCTATCAACTTGAGTATTTAGCAAACAGACTACCTGCAAATCCTGAACTCCGCCAAAAAGCTCGGCATTGTGCTGAGCGCTTTTCATGGAAAAATTTTCGGTATAAACTTGGCAGAATGTTATGAATAAACCAAACGAAGAAGGCAGAATGCAGAAGGGAATCAATTGTAAGAGGATTCAAGCCCCTCTCAATTGAAGCCCGCTAAATGTTTTTTTGGTATAAGTTTATATCTATTCAGGGTCAAGTATAAACCAACTATGCTTCAATCTTAAGGTCTAATCCATAACTGAGAACCTTCATAGCTGCCTCCTATCTTCTTCATCAATCTATCTCTAATTTCTACTTTATGCCATTGTTTGAATACCCAGTGCTAGCTTTCACCCAACTCGCCCTACTCGTTCTGAGTCTGATTTGGTTTCTAAGGCGAAATGATGAAATTCCGCTAGTCATTAATAGCCTCGTTTTGTACATTGCCTCCTATCGGTATTGGGTAGTCACTAGCGGTATTAGCCAATGGATTGATCTCAGTCATTTTGGCATTAAAATTATTACAAATGTTACTGCTCTTCAAGCTTTAAATGACATCGTTCTTGGGCAAATCTGCCTGCTAGCAACTTATATGTTGTTACAGAGGAAAATCCTACCGCTTATAGCCTCAATTGATGATTATCCTTTCCTACAACGGCTACGCCCTTTAGTCATCTTCTTCGGTTTGTTTTGCTTACCGTTAGTAGTAATTGTGCGCTCTAAAATAAGTGACCAAGTAAGTGCGGGACAATCATTAGCCTTTCAGATTAGTGGTTACTTACAGTTATTTCCCCTTGTTTTAGTGGGAATTGCTACGCTAATCATTTGCCTATGGAAATTTTGTGGGCTTCCCTTACTGCAAAAAATCGCTTCATTTGCGATTCTAGGTGGTGTAACTTATAGCACCTTCGGCCCTTATGGACGCTTCCAATTCTTGGGATGGGTTATCGCTGGTGCAGTCATACTATCTTCTTCCTATCGACCAACAACTCGCCTGGTTATTCTCGTTAGTGTTGCCATCCTAGGCATCAGCATGTTTGGTCTTGCAGGGGCTATGCGAAGCCCCGAATTAGTAGACGGCACCTTGAAACAGTCAGCCATGGAACGCGTTTTAAGCGCAGAAGATGCCAATATGCTTGACGGTTTCGCTATCGTACAAGGGATTTATCCCCAATATCAAGATTTTCGTTGGGGTATGGAGCATCTAGAAATTCTGATGCGTCCTATTCCCAGAGCTTGGTGGCTTGAAAAACCTATTGGGGGAGGTTACATGGTTAAATATGGTTTAAGCGATCCCGAGAAAGGAACTACTCTAGGGTTTTCACCAAGTTTATTTGGAACATTCTACGTCGAGGGTGGCACTATCGGTATTGTTTTTTGCTCACTATTCTACGGAGCAATTTTGGGTGCTATTGTCCGTTATAGTAACCAGCTTCAACCATTCGCTAATACCCTTATCCGTGCTATCCTCTGTGCTTCCTTGATTCCACTAGTACGTGGTGGAGATCTACCTGGGATTTACGCCTGGATTGGTATGGCTTACTGGCCGTGCTTTTTGTTGCTCTGGGTTAAACGGTCAGAGCTGAAATTAAAACTTCCTTCATATCGCGTTTACTAGCCTACTGATACCTTACCTTTCAAAATTTCCTTAATAAGCTCTCTTTTTTATCAAGCCCTTCTACCTTCTTTTGTAAAGAGGTTAAACAAAATGCAGCGTTGGTTCCTCACTGGAGTTTTGACTAAAAACCGAAGAAAGGCAGCATGAGAGCTTCACGAGCTGCCTGTAGGGAGATGATGAAAAATTGTCAGTTTTCAAATCCCCCAAGATGATTTTCGACAAGCTCAAACGGTTCCGTCAATCAGCTTATACTGTGCTAGGTAAAGGAAAAGATGCCATTTTTGACCTGATGGATGCAGTCCTGACAAGTCCACGAGTCAACTCGTTCGTGGAACTGTCGCTGTCGCCAGTGTTTCGGCGAGCGTGGTCAAGTCTATACGCTGGATTGCGCAACAGCAAACCGCCAAGACGGAAACTGATGCAGCTGTACATCGAACAGGTGGGGAGTGAGGAACGTCCCCTGTTAGCGGGAGACCACACCGCCTGGTCTCGACCAGAAGCGGTGACCCTGAAAGATCGCACCATCGAACACCAACCGACGCCGATAGCAGGCAACAAACCAATTGCTGTCGGGCACGGGTTTAGCACCATAGCTTGGATACCGGAAGCACAAGGGAGTTGGGCTTTACCCTTGAGACATGAACGCATCACCAGCTTTGAGACTCCCCTCTCGCGAGCCGCTTTCCAACTCAAGCAAGTCTGTAAGCAATTGGCAGTGCGACCGATAGCTGTATATGACAGCGAATACGGCAATGCTGCGTTTGTCAAGCAGACAGCAGGGATTGAAGCCGACCTGTTGTTACGACTACGCCCGAACATGTGTTTATGGGGAGCTCCACCACCTTACCCAGGCAAGGGGCGACCCAAAGTTCATGGAGCTAAATTTAAGCTGGCTGACAAGAGCACTTGGGGAGAACCTATTGCCACATTGGAGATCGAAGACTACTAAATGGGGAACAGTTCAGAATCAACACTGGGCTGGGCTCCACTTTCGTCTGGCGGCTGCTCATTCCCTGCAATTGCTCCGAATTACCGTTGCGGGCAAGGGAACTGTCAAGCGCGCTCCTCAACCAATGTGGTCGGGTTGGTTGGGTGAGGAAATGCCTGCTTTGGAGCAGACATGGCGATGCTACTTGCGTCGGTTCGCCGTTGACCATTGGAATCGATTCGCCAAGCAACGGTTACATTGGACAAGCCCTCATTTCAGTACAACCGCACAGGCAGAACGCTGGAGTGACCTCATGCCGTTGCTTAGTTGGCAGTTGTGGCTGGCTCGTGAGAGCGTCCTTGACAATCCTCTCCCCTGGCAGAAGTCTCAGATAGAATTGACTCCAGGACGAGTAATCCCTCTTTTGTTACTTTAGAGAAAGAAAAATGGAGAGAAGATTAACTAGCAATAGAGAAACTAATCGGAGAAGCTCGAAAGTCATTCATCAAGTCAATTAACTTAAGGAAACAGCGCTTCATCCCAGGAATCTTGAATACATCTAACCAAGGTCGCAACACATGGTAGAAGATATAAGGCTGAATAATTAGTCTCAAGTTATTTAGAGAACTCTTCCATGTAATGCCAGTTTCCCACTCTCGATGCTGACTATGTTGAGGAATTGATGAATTGATTAGTAAAGCAGACTCAGAAAAATTCTGCGTCTTTTGAATTTCTACTTTTTGGGCTTCTAATTGAAAAGAAGTCGCTTGAATACTCACTAGGAGATAGGTGCTAAAAATTAACTCCCACCAGCGCTCAATACTAGCATAATTAGTCAGACGAAAATCTGCCCAACCCAACTCATTTTTTACTTGTTTAAAACCATATTCAATCCAGTTCCTTAGACTGTAAACTTGAGCAACATTGAGTTCCAAGTCAACTGACAAATTAGTCATAATTTACCAACTTTCATCTCCAGTAGGGTCGGGAGTATTACTTTTACTGATTTGGTAATATCTGAGGCGACGGCGTTGACCAAAGATAATTTCTCTCAGGTAGCGAGTTTCAGTTTGTCGATGCGAAAGCTTTTGTTCATATGCTTTCCATCGGTTATATCGCTTCCGGCTTCCGGGTGGCATCAACACACCATGATTGGAGCGAATTGCCACGACAAACATCAGTTTTAACTTTTCTAAGGAGCTAATCACATCTCCACTCTCTCCAGAAAGACTATCTGCCAAAACCAGCTTTATTTTAAATCCCCATTCTTGCAACTCTTGAATGATTTCCACCGCTATTTGTGGCTGCGTTTTAGATTTATCTCCTGCTAACAAGCGGGTTTTAGGTTTAAATATCTGAAAAATTAATGGATACGTAATTCCTTCAACTACTGCATAGGCATTCACTGAAACTATCCCATTCTTGGTTTTTCCTAGATTCCCAATGTATTGACGAGCTACATCCTCTGTCTGACTACCCTTTTTCTGATCCCCTGTTTCATCAATACATAAAATTAGCTCTCTTTCTCCGATAAACAGTTTGGTCAGCCATAGCCTTATTTCTCTAATTTCTTTGACATCCCACGACGCATCTCGTAAAAAATGATGTAGCGTTTGACTATCTTTTAGCCCAACTGTTTTGGCTATTTCTGGCAGGGATTTACGCGGGATTTCTGACAGTATGCCCAAATGTAAAAATTTAAACGCTTCAAATTGCCTCACATCCTCAAACAACCTACAATAGTGCTGGCAATAGTTATCTACAAAGGCGACTGTGTTGACTGCTGTTCTACGTGGCGTAACCATCTTTGCTACTTACTGTTTCAGCTTTTATCCTTAATTTTACTCTCCCCGTAGTAACAAAAGAGGGGTAATACTAATTCTCTAAATACCAGCTACAGATAAGGCTTCGAGAATAGATTGTCGTCCTGTAATTGATGCAATAACATCTGGCGTCAGTGCTGTGAGTCGCTGACTCAACTGTTGACGCAACTGCTCTAAGGTTGTGGGCAACGTCCACCGCAATCGTCGCTTGAGATACTGCCACACTTGCTCGATGGGATTTAGCTCGGGACAATGCGGCGGTTGAAACAACAAAATGACATTTTCAGGAACTTGTAACCGCTTAGCTTTGTGAAACCCGCCATTATCTAGAACCTGTTGAGAATTTATTCGTTTTCCCGGCACTCGGTCGTCTCTTCATTGGCGTGAATGGACGTAACAAGAGTGTCTTTTCTTTTGATGCTCAGGCGTTAGGGAACACTGTCCTTCTTTAATTGTCGTCTGGCTGATTCTTATTTAATTGTCGTCTTTATGGTCTTGTTCTAGAGGTCAGAATGCTTGTCGCTTAGGGGACTCTTTAATTGTCGTTCAATATCCGGTTGATTTGCTCGCGCAATAATTGATTCTCTGTCCGCAACTGCCTCAATTCTGCCTCAAGCTGCATCACCCGCTTGAGCAACTCCTCTACTAACTGTTTGCCGCTCGCTCTCATGTGTTCCCAATCTTCCTGGGACATCTGCTCACTTGCAATTGGGAGTCGCTCTTCCATGCTAGTTACGTTAGCAAATTTTGCCCCAAACTCCTATCCCTTCTCGTACTCCCTGAACGGTTACAAGAAAAGAGCGTCCTTGACGTAGGTGTTGTAGAGCATACTAGTCAAGCTACGAATAGCCCTGACTGGTAGCACAAACACTTATATAATTCTGCCAAAACCTGTTTAAGTGTAGACATTCTTGATGAGGAAATTAAAAATTTTCAATTTCTTGGATTCAATGTAATTCACGCTGATATTACTAAACAGCCGATTAACCAAAAATTTGATGTAATTATTTGTGGAGAAGTTTTAGAACATTTAGATATACCAGGATATTTATTGAAAATGCTGCCCAGATGTTAATGCCAGGAGGGCGATTAGTTTTATCAGTTCCGAATCCTTGGTATGTAAATGCCATTATCAAAACATACTTAATGGAGCACCATACGTTGATAATGCCGATCATGTAGCTTGGTTCGATCCTTGTACTTTGTGCGAATTAGGGCAGCGGCATGGCTTAATACTGGATCGTTTTGCAGGTATCGCTGTTAAAAATACATCCAACTCCCGCACAAAAATGTTTTTTGGTATCAGACCATTACTGATACGTTTGGGCTTACAAGCAGAAATCTTTGCTAAAACAATGATCTACGAGTTTATATCAGCAAGCAAATAATATGACCAAGCGTCTGCTTCTAATTAGCTCTAATTCTAGTGGACGAGGTGGTGGAGAAAGATATTTAGTGTATCTTACACAGGGTTTATGCTTACTTGGTTGTGAAGTGCATATATTGCTCTCAACCATTAATTACATGGATAACTGGGCAAAAGTCCTTACAACTGAAGGAGCGCAGGTACACCGTAGACATCTCCTAGGATTGCGGTCTCGTCCTTTACGATTTGTGCAATCCATACTAGATACGAATCAACAGCGAGAAGTGGCTAAGGCATGTCAACAGATTGCACCGGATGCCATTTTAGTCAATCAACAATATGACGAGGATGGCCTAGATTATCTGGCTGGTGCACTGATGTCCGGGGTTGCTCCTGTTGGTGGCACTATACATATGCCCATGACAGCAGGTAAGCATCAACGCCCTCTAGGGAGATTTCGAGGTGTATTACTTCGCTGGTGGTATGCAAAACATCCATATTCTCTAATTCTTGTTTCAAAAGGTAGCCAAAAAGAGTTTGAAAACTACTACAGCTATCCACATCACACAAAGTTAGTTAATTATGGCTGTCTGTTTCCAGACATTATTGCGTCTCATCTATCTCTCCCTAGCAGTTGGGAGGAGCGATTACCAATCATTGGATTCTCAGGTCAGTTCGTACATCAAAAAAACCTTCAATTATTGGTGGATGCATGGCTGTGGACTATAAGACAGGGGATATCTAGCCGATTATTACTAATAGGCGATGGTCCAGAAAAAAAAGATTTGGAAAAACAACTGCGTAATGCTGCTCCAGAAAGCACATGGCATATTACAGGTTGGCAGCACTATTCTGAGGCATATTTATCGACGTTAGACATTTACGCTATGACTAGTCATTTTGAGGGTTTACCACTGGCACTGATAGAAGCAGTGGGCAGAGGAGTGCCTGCTGTAGTCACCAATTTTAATGGCGCATCTGATGTTGCTGAACGAGCCTCTTGGGTAAGGATCGCAAGTCATATTAGTCCTGAAGCAGTAGGGCACGCACTAATAGAAACTATCAATAAACTCCCCTTACTAAAGCAGCAGGCTAGAAGTGAACAGCATGAGTTTCAGAAGTACTTTTCCGCGCAGCGGATGGCCAGTGAAACTCTAGCTACTTTTGGTATAGCTTAGGTCCCGAGTCAATGCATATAGTTATAATTTTCATCAATGTCGGAGGTTATCATGCTGCTCGGCTGCGTGCTGCCTACAATGTATGTCGGCAAAAAGGCTGGAGTTTTACCGCTGTTCAAGTTACAAGTAATACTCAAGAACATCCCTGGGGGGACCTAGAGCGTGAAATTACTTTTCCTTTGATAACCTTGTTGCCCAAAGTTACTATACCTCTAGACCGGGCTGCCTCTTTACTGTCTTCTTTTCTAGAGACTTTAAAACCAAACATCCTTGTTGTCCCTGGCTGGGGATTTACTATATGCCGTGCAGCAGTTTCTTGGTGTAAGCATAACCACATACCAGTCATTCTCATGAGTGAGAGTAAATGGGATGATGAAAGGCGGCTGTGGTGGAAGGAACGACTAAAATCTTGGCTCTACATTAGAAAATTTGATGCTGCACTTGTCGGAGGCAAATTGCACCGCGACTACCTGATCGAGTTAGGCTTTCCTGGCAAGCGAATTTTTATTGGCTACGATGCGGTTGACAATGACTATTTCATGCAGCGTGCTGAGGCTGCAAGGCTCGATCCCGTTGCTGCAAGGCTTCGCCAACCACAAATTCCTTCACAACCATATTTCCTTGTCGTTACCCGGTTGCTTAAGCGAAAAAATGTCTACCGTCTTGTAGAAGCCTTTGCTGCTTACCGCCAACAAATTGGAAACAATAAAGCATGGGGACTCGTAATTTGTGGTAGTGGAGAAGAAGAATTCTCTATCCGCAATCTCATTCTTGAAAAAGGATTAAGCGGCTGTGTACACTTGCCTGGTTTTATCAGTTACCAGGCTATAGGTGATTGGTATGGGTTAGCTAGTAGCTTCGTACATCCCGCTTTACAAGAGCAATGGGGCTTAGTGGTGAACGAAGCCTGTGCTGCCGGATTGCCAGTGCTGTGTAGCCACACGGTGGGAGCCTGCAATGAACTCGTTCACGACGGCCAGAATGGCTTGCTATTTACTCCGGAAAGTCTGCAAGACATAACACGCACCTTGTTAGCCATGCATCGTCTCGACTCAGAATCACGAACAAAAATGGGACATTCCAGTCAAAGGGTTGTAGCTAGTTACGGTCCGCAAAAATTTGCTGATGGCCTTTTGAAAGCAATTACTACTGTGTTAGAACTTGTTTGATAAAAGGTCGCGTTCTAAAAGGTGATTCTAAAAAAGGGAAAGTTAGCGCTACTACTCTATTTGATTGGCATAACGATTTGACTAAATTAGGACGCACTTAAGTCAGCTTTGATGTGGCTGGGTCTTGGAAAAATTCACTCTGAGCCTACCAAAAAAACTATCCAACATGTTCTGATGATAAAAATATTGATGTTTATTCCTTATGTGGGTTCTAATTATGGTGGAACATCTAAGGCTGTAACAGAGCTGGTTCAAGAAGTTAGTAGTCTCGGTATTAGTATTGATATCATTACCACAAATGCTAATGGTCTAACTAAGTTGAATATGCCGTTAAACATATGGATAAGAGAACAAAATTACAGAATTAGATATTTTTTTTGTTGGTATCAAAATGACTTTATTATTAGTCCTTCTTTGATTAGTTGGCTAATTAGTCATGTTAGTGAGTATGATATTGTCCATACAAATACTGTTTTTTCACCACTTGTTTTACTAACTCACTGGGTCTGCAAATTACGCCAGATTTCCTATATTGTTACTCCCCATGGAATGCTAGAACCTTGGGCACTGTCATACAAAGCTTGGAAAAAGCAATTCTACTATTCTCTGTTAGAGAAGCCTGCCCTCCAACAGGCTAGTGCTATCCACGTTCTTACCGATTCTGAAGCGAAAAATGTTTACTCTCTTGGACTTAAGCATCCTGTTGTTATTCCTAATGGTATTCATCGTCAAAAATTTGAGATCTTGCCAAATCCAGAAATTTTCTATGAGCAATTTCCTTTTACAAGAAACAAAATCATAATTATATTTCTCGGTCGTATTGATCCTAAAAAAGGTTTGGACTTACTCGCTCCTGCCTTTGCGAAAGTCCATAACCAGTTTCCTCAAGCTCATTTAGTTATAGCAGGTCCAGATAATATCGGATTTCTAACTACAGCTCAGAGTTACTTTACACAGGTAGGATGCTTAGATGCTGTCACCTTCACGGGTATGCTTACCGGCTCATTAAAATATGCTGCTCTTGCTGCAGCTAGTTTATATGTTGCTCCTTCTTATTCTGAAGGGTTTAGCATGTCTATTCTAGAAGGTATGGCTTCAGGATTGCCATGTGTCATCACAAAAGGTTGCAATTTTCCTGAAGCTGCAAAGGCTAAAGTTGCTTATATCGTTAATATCAACGTCGGTGCCATTACCGATGCATTAATTCAGTCCTTGAGTCATCCTGAGCAGGCTAAAGCAATGGGTGAGCGCGCCCGTGAGTTTATTTTCAAAAACTATACATGGGAACAAGCTGCTAAGAAGTTGTTCCAAGTTTACAAATCTTTTATATAGCAATCCTAAATTGTTTATGAGAAGACTCCATACTTATACAACTTGGGGAAATCAAAAATTTGGTGATGAGTTACCCACTCAAACAACCTTTTAACAATCGAGAATGACTGGCATAAACTCGAAAATTCTCTTAAGAAATTCTTGGCTTGAAGCCAAATGTCTTCTACCGGATTTTGTTCAGGAGCATTGGGAGCAAATAGCATCAAGGTAATTTGCCATTGCTCTGGTTTTAACCCCTGATTAACCTTGTCTAAATATCCTCTCAATTCCTCCGACTTGTGATATTTTGCCTCGTCTCAAATCACGAAGATTTTCTGACCTGGACGTTGGGATCGTAGGTATTTCAAAAACTCGCTTGTCTTCTCGGAATTCGCTGTCTCGTAGGCTTGAACTAGAAACTCTTTCATTTGATAGTCTATTGCTCCAAAATAGGTTTGCCGTTCTCGTTCGTTCCTCATAGGCACTTCAGCTCGCTCACTTGTCTTTCCCCATAGATAGCCACAGGCATCTCCCCAAAGCAAATGACACTCATCAATCAAGAATACTGCCAGTTCCCCAGATTCAATCTCAGTGCGCCTGTTCTCCAGTACGGCGATGATTTCTTTTTTTGTAGCTTCGACTTGCGCTGGGTCAGCGCTGGGATTTTTCTTCTGAGATTTTTTCCAACTAATTCCTGCCGCTTCGAACAAATCGTAATAGCTTTGCTTGGATTTAAAGATGACTCCATAAGAGTTAGCTAGATGATACTCAAGTTCTCCGAGATTCCAGTAATTCTTTGCCTTTAGCCAGTCAATTATCTCCTGCCTTTGCTCGGGAGTCAGAAAGCCATCGCCACCCTGATATCTTAACTTCAGTCCCTCTATTCCTTGAGAGACAAAGACATTTTTCCACTTACTGATAAATCCCGAACTGACATTTAAAGTCTTGATAATCTGCGAGTGAGTGTATCCTTCTAGACTCATTTGGGTAGCTAAAGCTCGTTTGAGTTCTCTCGGGTCAGGATTACTTTTGATAAATTCTCTTAAGCTTTCATTAATATCCAATTAGCCAATTAGATTTTTTCTATGCAAGTTCTTTCTATTTTCTCACAAATCCTATAGGATTGCTATAGAGAAAAAGCCCCTACTAGAATATTTTAGTAATATGGAGTCAAGCCATCTACTCTAGGCTCAATGACCAGCCCTTTCAAAGTGTCTGATTTCAGTCTTTTTTCTGAGCTAGAAGTTTATCGGCTTCGATATCAGACATTGTCAGTGCAAGCAGCTCAACAACCAAGCAAAGGACTTACATCAACTAACTCATCTTGTATGAAGTAAAAATGTCTTTTGATACTTATTACAACTGGGACAACTCCGATCTTCATCTGTCCTGTCAAGTCGTTCTGAAAAATGCTGCATAAAGTGTGCTTTACCACAAACTCAAGCAAATTCTTGACATGGGATGTGGCAATGGATATTTATGCAGGATTCTTTCAGATAGTGGGGTTGAATGTGTAGGAATTGAGCCTGCAGCCAATGCACTTAATTATGTAAAAGAGCTGGTTCCAGAAGGCCAATTCTACGTTCGTTCTTGTTATGAAAAGCCAGCCACCAGTGATTTGGGAAAATTTGACCTAGTTGTAAGCACCGAAGTAATTGAACATTTATACTTTCCTCAAAAGTTGGTCTACTTCGCTAAAGCACATTTAAACCTGAACGGAGTTTTCTTGCTTACTACTCCAGATTATGGTTCTTACTGACGTAATTTGGCTCTTCTGGGTTTCTGGTGAATTATGTATAATGGAATAACCTAATTTCTCTCCTGACAATGGACTATCATCTTGACGCGCTCCTCAATCTGCCCAACCTCATTGTTGAAAGTTGCACTCAAGAAGGGCAGCAGGTTTTTTTGAAACTACAGTTTTTAAATGAAACAAGTGATTGTCCTCACTGTCAAAATCCAAATGATAAATTGCATCAAAATCGACCTGTATTGATTCGAGATTTGCCGATTTCCGGTCAATCGGTTCATCTATATCTGCCTCGTCGCCAGTTTTATTGCTCGTTCTGTCAACGGTATTTTACTGAACGGTTGAGTTTTGTTGATTGGGAAAGACGATACACTCAGCGGTATGAGAATGCCATCTATCAACGGATTCAAACGACGAGCATTGAGCAGGTGAGCCGGGAAGAAGATTTGAGTTGGGACCAAGTACAAGGAATTTTCAAACATAAGTTTGACCAAGAAAAAAAGAAGATTGGGGTGAAGTCAAACGACTAAGTATTGACGAGATTAGTCAGCGGAAGGGGCAGCAAGATTTTGCCACCGTTGTTTGTGACATTGACCGAGGTAAACTTTTGGAAGTGATTGACAGTCATCACCAGGCAGATATTATTGAGAGCCTTAAGCAGCAACCGCTCGAGCTACGAGAGCAGGTGGAAGAAGTCAGTGTGGATATGTGGGGAGGATTTCCCAAGGTGGTGCAAGAGGTATTTCCCAATGCTCAGCTGGTATTTGACCGATTTCATGTGATGAAACCAGTGAATGAAGAGTTAAATCTTGTTCGGAAACAAACTAAAATGACGGTTAAAGGAAGTAAGTTCATTTTACTTAAAAACGGTGAGAACTTGAGCGAAGAGGAACGAATCAAACTTGCCAGAATCTTGTCACATTCTAAACGCTTGAAAACCGCCTATGAATTGAAAGAGGAATTCAGAGAGATTTTTGAAACCTGTACCACTGTTGAGGAGGGTAAGGTACACCTCTTACGATGGCTTAGAAAAGCCAGAACTATCTACTGTAATGTTTTAACTACTATTTACAATCATTTAGATGGAATTTGTAATTACTTTCTGAGTCGCACAACTAGCGGAGGGATGGAGGGGATTAATAATAAGCTCAAGTTGATCAAACGACAAGCGTATGGTTTTGTTAATTTCGATAATTTCCGCGCCAGGTTATTAGCCTGCTTTTCCCATTAGTTTCACTTATCACCCTGACTCCAGAAGAGCCCGTAATTTAATGATTTCAGTTACCAATCGCTGGGATCGGCATCATTCGCCTCTATGGGATGGCGGTCATATTAAGTTTTGGTCAAAAAGAACACTTGCGCAACTACTTATGCCTGCAGATTTCTCTATTGAACGCTTGGAAGGTACTCGCTCAAAAATTCCAGTTTTTAATATGTCGATGACTTGTCATGCTCGATTAACGAAAAATGAATTATAGTCTTATGCGTCTAGATCGCTACACCCCTAGCACCTTTACCCCTGGTGCTCCCCTTTGGAAACAAATCCTTTGGTACTTTTTAGGAGATCCGATCTTTCGCTGTCATTGGCTCCCCTTTTCTGCGCTTAAAGTCTGGATTCTGCGTTGCTTCGGTGCTCGAATTGGTCAGCAAGTGCGAATCAAACCGGGAGTCCGGGTGAAATCTCCCTGGCGGCTGAGTGTGGGTGACTACGTTTGGATTGGTGAAAATACTTGGCTTGATAATCTTGCTCACATCACTATTGAGAGCCATGTTTGCCTATCTCAGGATGTTTATCTCTGCACTGGCAACCACGACTGGGGCCATCCTGAGTTCAAGCTCATCACTGCTGCCATTTGTATTGAACAGGGCAGCTGGATCGCGGCTCGTGCAGTGGTGGGGCCTGGTGTCACCGTGGGTCGAGGAGCTTTGCTGTGTCTGGGCAGTGTCACCGGGCAATCACTCCAGCCCATGACTATTTACGTTGGTAACCCCGCCCAACCTGCTAAACAGCGGGTAATTAGGTGCAAGCACTCAGTATAAGAAGAGCTTTTTACAAAAGCACACAGTCCGCGACTGCACTACGTACCTTTGCACAACAATTACGCCGAAGGAGGTTAGCGAAGCTGCTGATGTTAGAGAAATATACCTCAAAGCTCAATCTGAGCAGATTAAAGATAGTACAGCAAGGGAACGAAAATCAGCCAGAGCTACTTAGGCCCTTAAGACTATCTATCTTTACACAGTTTTACCCACCTGACTATGCAGCTACAGGGCAACTGATTGAAGAGCTAACCCTTCACCTAGCACGTCTTGGCATATATGTTCAAGTTTTCACGGGGCAACCCGGGTACGCATTCCAAAAAGCCTCCGCTCCACCTAGAGAACGTTTAGATAAAATACTGATTCGGCGATCGCGCACCTCGCGGCTCTTTCCTTCTCGAATCCGCGGCAAAGCCATCAACGGATTACTATTTTGTCTGCGTTCTGCATTGCATTTACTTAAGAGTTCCAGTCGCGGTGATATTTTGCTATTAACTAGTGCACCACCGTTCTTGCAAATTCTAGGTTACCTAGCCAACTTATTTTCTGGTATACCCTATGTTTGTTTAGTCTATGACTTGTATCCAGATGTAGCAGTACAGCTAAAAGCAGTATCCAAGAAACACTGGTCAGTTCAGTTGTGGAATTGGATCAACAAACAAGTTTGGAAACGGGCGCAGAGCATCGTTGTCTTGAGTTTTACAATGAAAGATAGAATGCAAGCCAAATGCCCAGAGATTAGTGACAAGATTTCAATCATCCATAACTGGGCTAATCCAGATTGGATTGTACCCATTGCCAAGCAGAATAACTGGTTTGCCCACAAGTACGATCTGGTTAGCACCTTTACCGTTCTTTACTCTGGTAACATGGGTCGCTGCCATGACATGGATACGATTCTGGAGGCGGCTCGGGAACTGCAAAACGAATTGATTCAGTTTGTCTTCATTGGCGACGGTGCCAAGCATCAAACTTTTGTTGAGCAAGTTAGTCGCTTAGGCTTGTCTAATTGCCGATTCTTGCTATACCAGGAAAAGCAGGTACTTCCCTACTCCTTGACAGCTTGTGACTTATCCCTGGTTAGCATTAGCCCTGGCCTGGAAGGATTAGTTGCTCCTAGCAAGCTTTACGGCATTTTAGCAGCTGGGCGTCCCGTTGCTGTTATTTGTGAACCCCATTCCTACTTACGAAGGATAGTAGTCGAGGCCGACTGTGGTGCTGCCTTCAACAATGGAGACGGAACCGGTTTGGCTAAATTTATTCGCCGCCTCGCTACTGATACTCAGCTAGGTCACCAAATGGGCATAGCAGGTCGGCGTTACCTCCAGTCCAACTTTACGCCAGAAATTATTGCCAAGCAGTACTCAAAGCTGCTGTGTCAAGCAGTACTCGAAGCCCGGAGACGAACAGAAGGCATAGATCTGGAGGCTTTTCCTTTGACAAGCTTTGCTAACAGTAGCCTTGAGATCCCCAAAGAAGACATTAAACACTACGACGCCAATTCAGTTATGAGGAACAGAGAAGCAAGAGAGTTAGAGGTGAACCGAAAGCTAATTCAGAGTCATCGAGAGTTGGAGGTTTATCAGTTAGCGTTTGAGGCAGCGATGAGAATTTTCGAGCTGACTAAAGGTTTTCCAATAGAGGAGCAGTATTCGCTGACTGACCAAATTCGTCGTTCGTCGCGCTCTATGTGCGCCAATTTGACCGAAGCATGGCGCAAGCGCCACTATAAAGGAGCATTTGTAGCTAAATTGAGCGACTCTGAAGCTGAAGCAGCTGAAACTCAAATGTGGATTGAATTTGCTATTAAGTGCAACTATTTAGATACCGAGATCGGTGGCGAAATTTATCAGACTTACAACCAAATTTTGAGTAAGTTGGTGAAGATGATTAATAACCCATCACCTTGGCTAATGCAAATACAGGGAACTGCTTTTGCAATGGAGCTTGAAAGTTTTTAACCTATAGGTATACCTGTTTGCCAACCTGTTGAAATGAAACGTCCCCTATTTGTTCGCCCTTTGACCGCTGCCGAGCAGGCGGCACTAGAACAAGGACTACGCTCCCGCCATGCCTTCACCCTGCGAAGATGTCAAATACTACTTGCGAGTGCCAAAGGACAAAGACCCAGTCAAATCGCTGACCAACTGGGATGCACTGCGCAGAGTCTGCTTAACACGCTCCATGCGTTTGAGCAAAATCGGTTAGATTGCCTGCAAGCGCAGTCCACTCGACCAAAAACTGTACAGCCTCTATTTGACGCAGCCAAACGAGAGCAGTTGCGAACACTATTACACACCAATCCCCGCGAATTCAATCAACCCCGTTCCACTTGGACTTTGACAATGCTGGCTATTGTCAGTGCCGAGCAAGGCTTGACGAATGAGCCAGTCAGTATCGAAACGATTCGTCAAGCGATTCAAGCTTTGGGAGTCAGTTGGCAGAGAGCCAAAGCCTGGATAACTTCGCCCGACCCACAGTACAGCCGAAAAAAGCAGCAACGGCACCGATTGATTCAACTGGCGAGGAGAGCCCCTGATTGGGAGTTAGGGTTCTTTGACGAGGTGTGGTGGAGCCGTCTGAGTCAACCGCAAATGCACACTTGGAGTGACGGAAACCCTCTGCGTTTGGAGCAATTGCGGGCTGACAAAACTGACCTTGAGCCGAAGGCGCTTGCCGGCTACGGACTCTGGCTTCAAGACAGGAAACAGATGATGTTGCGCTTTGTTGAGGGGCGTCCTGCTAGTGATGTCACCTGTGCCTTTTTGGAGTGGGTGTGCCAAACCTTAGCTACTGAGGGGAAACGGGTGCTGGTTTTTAGTCTGGGACAACGCCACTTGGCACACCTCGCAGAAGGTTCGGCAGTGGATTCGGGCGCACAATGCTCAAGCCAAACGCACAGGAGGACTACGGCTTCTGATCTGTCGTCTTCCTGTCAAGAGTCCCTGGCTCAACTCCATCGAGCCCAAGTGGGTGCATGGCAAGCGAGCGATTGTCGAGCCCGAGCGGAAATTAACTGCTCTTGAGTTGAAGACCAGAATTTGTAACTACTTTGGGTGTTCGCTGCTTGAGTCCCTCACAAAATAGGTCTCTTGAAGTTGCACTAAGCATCTTGCCGGTTTCCCTTACCTCGGAACTGCCGACGATGAATGGAGCAGTTCTCTAGGCTCCTTGAATGTCACTTCAAGCAACCACAATAGCTCACTGTCCCTCAAGTTTATTAATGAGAAGCTCATTATGGAAGAACAACAACAAAATCAGCAACTATTGCCTGAAAGAAATGGCAACCGAGCGGAGCTATCGCTACTAAACAACGCGGTAACCTTTCAAGAGAATAAAACTGATGAAGGGGATTTGCAGCAACTCTTAGTAGTGGCGCGTCGCCGAGCTTTTTTGATTGGGAGTATAGCGAGCATTGTTTTCGTTACCGTTTGGTTCTGGACTTTAAGTCGTCAACCTAGATATGAGGGCGATTTTCAGCTTCTAGTTGAATCGGTAACAGATGAGAATAAGTTAGCAGGCCTAACTCAAAACCAAGAGACAAATACCAACCAACAACAAGAAGGCTTGGATTACGAATCGCAGATTAAGGTTATGCAGAGCCCAAAAGTAATGGCTCCGATTATCAAACAAATCTCTACCCGCTATCCAGATATTAGTTATGAATCACTAATGGCAAACATGTCGCTCAACCGCTTGCAAAAAACTAAAATTTTAGAAATCCGTTACCAGGATTCATCACCGCAGAAAATTCAGTTTGTTTTACAGGAGCTGGCTACAGGGTATTTGAAGTACCGTCTGCAAGAGCGGCAAACTAATCTTGGTCAGGGAAATCAGTTTGTTGATTCCCAACTGCCTCTGTTGCAGGCACGAGTTAACAGCCGCCAAAAAGAACTGCAACAGTTTCGGCAGCGTTACAGTTTCATTGATCCAGAGGTTAAAGCAGAACAACTATCTCAGCAAGTCATCTCCCTCGAGCAACAGCGTTTGGATACCCAAAAAGAGCTAGCTGAAACCCGCGCTAAGTATGCGGCTTTGCAGAGCCACTCAACTCTGGAGGTACTAAAAGAAGCTCCAGTTTACCAAAAGTTAGTGGATCAGTTGAGCGATGTAGAAAGTCAAATTGCGGTAGAGTTAGTCAGATTTCGACCTGATAGTCCAACTGTTCAGTTGCTACGGCAGAAGCGAGAGAATTTGCTGCCAGTTTTGCGGCAGGAAGAGCAACGGGCGTTAGGAAATACACGAGAGGAGGTAGCCAACCAAATTGCACTATTGGATGTACGGGCGGAAAAAATCGCACAAGCGGAAAACAGCTTAAAGCAACAGATAAAACAAGCGCCAACTTTGACTCGTCAATATACCGACTTAGAACGGGAATTAAAGGTTGATACCGAGAGTTTGAACCGATTTCTGGAAAAACGCGAATCATTACAAATTGAGACTGCTCAGAAGGAAATTCCCTGGCAGTTAATCAAGTCTCCCAAAGTACCCCGATCGCCGGTTTATCCTAACGTGCCGCAGAATCTGCTTTTGGGTGCGATCACTGGTCTTTTAGCCGGGATGGGAGCCGCGTTGTTGGTGGAACGGACGAATAACGTGTTGCACTCTTCTGATGAACTCAAAGAGGTCACAAAACTGCCAATTTTAGGAATAATTCCTTTCCAAAAACAACTCAAACAACTCTCTAATGTAGCTGAGGCAACTGCCGAGGTAACTGTTGTAAAGAAACCAAATGGCTACCAGTTTGTGTCTCGTAATATCAGCAAAGCTCAAGATTATGTTATAGGAGCGATGCAAGCTGGAGGCTATGCTATGGGGGCAATGGCTGCAGGTTACAGCAATTTCCCATTTTTGGAGGCATTTCGCTCTCTACATTCAAACATCATCTTTCTCGGTTCTTCTGATAAACCAATTCACTCTCTGGCAGTCAGCTCTACTGTAAAAGGCGAGGGGAAATCTACAGTAGCTTTAAACTTGGCGCAGGCAGCTGCTGCTATGGGGCGGCGAGTTTTATTGGTGGACGCAGATTTGCGTCTACCTCAGATTCATAACCTGCTGAGTTTACCAAACAAGCAGGGACTTAGCAACGTCATTTCTACAAACTTGCCGCTTTCAAAGGTTATCCAGCAATCTCCCGTAGAGAATAACCTCTTTGTGTTAACTTCTGGTCAAATCCCACCCGACCCAACCAAACTCCTCTCTTCTATAGCATTACACAATATTATGGAGGAACTTCGGCAACAGTTTGACTTGGTTATCTATGACACACCACCATTGTTGGGGCTTGCCGACGGTCGTCTTATTGCCACCTATACAGATGGAATAGTGCTAGTTGTGCGAGCTAGTAGTACAGAACGTTCTCTATTAAAGCAAGCCTTAGATGGGTTAAAGATTGCTCGCATCACTATCTTAGGGACTGTTCTTAACGGCGTAGAGATTAATGATAATGCTACGTATGGTTACTACCAGCGCCCCTCACTTAGTAAGTCATCTAACTAAAAAGAATTATGGAAGCACGCAATATCCGACGGCTTATCTGGCTCTATTTTTGGTTCTTATTATTTGAAGGGGTTTTGAGGAAATGGGTGCTTCCACAGTTTACTGCTCCTTTATTAATTGTCAGAGATCCTTTGGTTATTGGAGCGTATCTTCTTGCCCTTAAGGGAGGGATATTTCCAAAAGGTATATTCACTAAAACCATTATTTCTCTGGCTTTTATTTCATTTTTAGGAGGTTTACTTCCACTTTTCACTTCTGATACCAATTTTTACACTAGCCTTATTGTGGCTATTTATGGTCTACACAGCAACTTTTTACATTTACCTTTCATTTTTCTGATTCCCAAGGTTTTTAGCCTTGAAGATGTCAAGAAGTTAGGCTGGTGGGTTCTGTTATTGGCGGTTCCAATGGGAATCTTGATGGTCTATCAGTTCAGCTCTTCACCTGATGATTTTATCAACCGAGGTGCTGGCTTAGAGGCGGGGCAGGTCCTATCAGCATTGGGTAGGGTCCGTCCAGCTGGTCTTTTTTCTTATAACACGGGTGCTGCTCAGTATTTTTCCCTGGTTGCTTCTTTCATGTTATATGGACTTTTCCAAAGCAAAATTTATCCTAACTGGCTACTTTCTGCTGCTGGACTTAACTTGGCCTTGGCACTTGCTGTCTCAGGTAGCCGCACGGCAGTTGCGTCGGTTGGAGTAGTTTTGCTATCGGCAATGGTTATCTTTTTAATTAAACTATCGCTTGTTGGTAAGTCTTATAGACTTCTTGCTCTCATGGTTGTAGTTGGCTTCGGTGTTAAGCATATACCCTTGTTCGATCAAGGCATCGAGGTTCTACGTACCAGAATAGAAGGGGCCAATAGTGTTGAGGCTAGTGAGGGTGGTATAGTCGGTCGATTTCTCAGTGAATTTCTTAAACCCTTCAGTCTTATCAATCAGATACCTCCACTTGGGTATGGGCTGGGTGTGGGAACTTCTGCAGGTTCAACCTTATTAACAGGAAAACCCGCATATTTGCTGGGCGAGGGTGACTGGGAACGGGTAGTCATGGAGAGTGGTTCCGTTCTAGGGTTCCTGTATATTTTGCTGAGAATAGGGCTTGTAGTCTGGATAGGTAGGCTTTGTGTTCAGAGCGCATCTACTGGTAAGGTTCTGCCTTTGTTGATTTTCGCGAGCTGTACACTCATTATTTTAAGTGGACAGTTTGGACAGCCAACGACCCTTGGTTTTGCTATTTTAGGAGGTGGTTTATGCTTGGCATCCTGCCAGACTGAATATAATAATCAAGCATTCCCAGCAATCCGATGAAGATTTTACTAGTCGGTAACTACCTGTTCGAGCAACTCCCCAAGCCAACTTCTTGATAGCAGACGGGGCAAAGAGGGTAAGCAAAAAACTTAAATACTGAAGTGAAAACCCAAGTTGAAAAAGTGTGTGCATTTCTGACACAAAATTCAGTGTTGTTGGCCGTTTTATTTTTTCTCACCTGCATAGGGGTTACCTGTTCCAGAGTTGGGGCTAACTCTGGGGAGATACCAGCAAGGACGGCAACGGCGACTCTCAGATCTACCACTACAGCAACCACGAACATCAGCCTTCAGCTACCTGCTGCAACTGAATGGGCAGCACCCGCAGGCGCACCAATAGCGCCAGGTGACCGCTATCCTATTATGTTTTCGACTTCGGCGGTGATGAGCGATCCAGCAGCGCCGGTAATTTCAGGTTGGAACATTACTGCAAAGCCTGATGAAAGTTTTACGCTCTCAGGGATCCGTTTCACAACTGGCAACGGCACCGACATAGGCAGCGATACCACCGTGTGGATTTGGGCCGATACTCCCAGCGGCGGCATCCTGAAGCAGGCAAAGCTCTGGAATGTCAGCAAGTCAACCCTGACCGCCCTGGTGCCTAACGACGTTCCCTTCGGCATGTATATGATATGGGTGGAAAACAGCGTCGGTGCAAGCACTCCAATTTGCCTTAACCGGGGGACACTAAACTGGCTCGGGCCTCTGGGCGCGACTGTCCAGCCCGGAGGGACAAAACGTATCTTTGGGAAAAACTTATCCACAGGGCATGGCACCACTACTGCATATGTGTATCTTCAACCTGCGACAGGAGGAGCGCTCGCGCCGCTTCCGGTGAAGTCAGTTGAGCCCTACGCTGTCGAGTTCACTGTTCCGACAGGTACTGCGACGGGTAGCTACAAAGTCTATTTGCATAACGGTCATGGCGGGCGATATGGTTGGGGTGCACCACTTAACCTGTGGGTCGCGAAACCGTGGGTGCGAAGCAACTCCGAGGTCGTTGTCAGCGCCTCAGGTACAGATGATAGCACGGCGATCCAGAATGCCATCAATCGACAAAACGGTCTGGCTAACGGAGGAACTGTACGGTTGAAGTCCGGCACCTACACAATTGCCGCACCACTCTCCCTAACCAGCAAGGTGCGGCTGGCGGGCGCCGGTAAAGATGCGACCAAGGTTGCTATCCGACTCGCGTCACCAGCCAGTACTGGGCTGGCACTGATCGGGGATCAGAGTGCGGTTCAAGACCTCACTATCATCCAAGCCCAGAATCCTGTACAGCCAACCTACGGACCCATCAAATCGCGCTTTCCTGAACCGGTGGATGATGTGAAACTGGTGAACGTCCGAGTGACGGCGGATGCTGGAACGCCCTACGGCACCATTGACTTGCATGCAAGGCAGGGTGAAGTCGTCGGCTGTGAAGCAGATCGCATCTTAATGACGAGTGGCTCTGATATCTGGGTCCATCACAGCAAATTCTATGGTGGCACCTACGACATGACAGAGGCCGCAACCTACACGAATGGCAATAACTTTGTCATGGAACGAAATCACTTCCAGACAGACTGGCCAACTGGCCCGCATAGTAGCCGGAATTATCTCGACTTTATTCCATCAAGCGACCTCTTGCATCGGGTCTGGGCGAAACGAGTGTTTTATACCGCGCCCCAATATGGCTCAGTGGAGCATTCATATATTGCCTGGAACACGACAAAAGACGTCGCGGTGGATGATAACCGCGGGGAGATGATTCTTTTTCACGGCGTCCCAAGTAAATGGTATGCCCAAGTCGCTGCAAGTAGTGGCACTACACTGACCATTCGCACTGACGGCCTGATTGATGGCCAGGCGCGGAACGTGGACGGCGTCGGTGCGGCGACAGAGGTGCCCGCCTCTTTAGTCTACGGCGTTGTAGATCGCCAGGCTTACGTCGTTATCATAGCGGGCACCGGCTTGGGGCAGGCGCGCCAGGTGATCGACCACGGACCGACCTCGCTCACCGTGGACAGTCCCTGGCGGATCCCACCAGCCCCAGACAGCAAGATCGTGTTAACATTTCTGGCGCGCGACCATGTCGTATACAAGAATGACTTAAACGCCTTTCCAAAAGGCTACAAATTATCATACTCGGCCAGCCAAGGCGTCGATTTCGATGGCAATGTCTGGGAGTCCGTGAGCGAGGGCAATACTTCTCACCGATCCTATAGCGCTCGCACATTCGGCGGCTTGAGTACTGGACCTGGGTATTGGAACGAGATGCGGGATGAGACGGCATACAACAACTATCACTCGGGGATGAACATGGTGGTCTGGGACTTCTCTGGCTACGACGCACTCGGTCCTGCGATTCTGGGAAATATGCTTCACGGAGCAACACTCACGGTGCAGCCATTACAACAGCAGATAGGACCCGGCCCCATCTCCATGCTTAATGCACAAATTTCGCCTTATGAAGGGGGCGAGATCGACGTGGGACAAAACGTTATCTTGAATAGCGTTTTCGAGAACATCGTGGGTAGCGGTTCCACAGTCGGTATCCGTGCGGACCAATGGACAAAGGTACTCTTTCGCAACAATACAGTGGCAGTGGTCAATAACCAGGTGAGAATGAATCGGTCGGTGCCACAGCCGGTCCTGATTCGAAAGTATGCCGATCCGATTTTTTCAGCGAACAGCTACTCAGGTGCCACACAAAAATACACGCAGGCGACTGGCAGCACTTTTAAGGACAAGCCAATGGCACTCTATCGAGTAGCTCACTTTCAAGGACATGTGGGCCAGACGTTCGAGGACGTGAAGATCCCGATTCTAAATGCCGGTGTTGCTAACATGACGTGGAGCGTGAGTGCGAGTGACCCGTGGATTACGGCGTCGGTCCAGTCGGGTGGAACGGTGAAGCCAGAAGCGGCGACAGGCAGGTTACAGGTCAACGTTAACACTTCAAGGATGGGAAGCGGAAAGCATTGGGGAACAGTGCGCTTGACCACAGCATGTAGCAAAGTCTTTACTATCGGCGTGGAAGTGAAACTTTTGTAGTCTGTGCTGTCTGCAGTTTTTGACAACCCTTCCCTCTCGTGACTTCGCCATGCGTGACAGCTATTAGAGATCTTGCATAAGTCAGGAGGTCTGAGAAAGACCTAGCTCGTAGTTGTACAGCCCAGCTATCAGATTAAATCTCAACCCAAATCGCTGTCTCCGATTTCGATATTTCTCCGCCAAAATCCT
>JAABUQ010002484.1_pt1 | contig 36344 bp, 26 predicted proteins | sample 5560001 | NCBI WGS metagenome assembly JAABUQ01 (sample SAMN10711888, study PRJNA513371) | rock metagenome | isolation source: Antarctica rocks | place: Antarctica: Victoria Land, Finger Mt nord | collected 2015-12-18 | reverse complement strand
CGAAGTAACGCGGCGACGGACTCGGGGTGGGTCCAGGACGGACAAAAAACCTCCACTGAGAAAGCCGCCCCACTTCAGTGGGAGCGGATCGTTACTCCTCGACAGTGGGGCCGAGGGCCAGAACCGTCGCGGCGGCCCAGTCTCGGCAACGCAGCGCCGCGACGGCCAGGAGGCGATGCGACTCCGCGGACGCGGCCAGATCGCGGCAACGGCGGGCGGCGAGCCGGGCGGCGCGGGGTCGGTCGGCGTGGAGGTGGAGGAGGCAGGCGCGACGGCTTTGGAGATACGAGGCGGCGGCCTCGCGGAGGTCGCACTTGCAGCGTCGGCAAGTGTCCGCCCACTCCTGCTCGGCCCGGCAGGTGGGGCAGCGGACGGTGGCCGGGTCGGGCGGGGCGGTGAACTCGGCCATGCGCGGCAACGCCTCAGGCGTCCTCCAGATAGAACACCAGGTCCTCGACCTCATGCGCGATCAGGCCGATCTCCTTCTCCGAACCGCGATCGATGGCCGATTGGAGGTCGACGAGCAGGGCCTTCAGCTCCGCGGCATCCTCGGGGTTCGCGTCGGCCAGCACGCGGCCGGCTTTGACGACCAGGTCGCGGGCCGCCTGGAGGGCGGGGGAGAGGACCTCTTCAGGAGGGGCCGAGACGCCACCCACGGCGGAGGCCGGCAGGGCCAGCGGATCGGCCGACGTGCGGAAGACGGCGTCCAGCCGGTCGACCGCGTCGGTCCGGTGACGTCGGCGGAACCGCTCCATCGCGTTGTCGATGGTCACCTGGCGGGCCAGCCCCGTGGTGCGCTCGGTGGCTGTGACTTTCAGGATACCATTGAGGTCCAGATCCAGGCGGACCACGATCTGGTTACCGGCGTGGACGGCGGCCAGGCCCTCGATGGCGAACTCGCCCACCAGCGTGTCGTGTCTCGTGTCGTCGTCCTCCCCCTGGAAGACGCGGATCTCCGCCGCCTTCTGGCCGTCGGCGACGGTCGAGAAGATATCGGTCCGCGAAGCGGGAAGAGGCGTGTTTCGTTCCAGGATCGGGGCGAAGGTATGGACTGAAGGGAACCCGTGGAGCGTGCCCAGAGCCTCGATCCCCAGCGTATGCGGGGTGATGTCCACCAGCACCGGCCCGACCTCCAGCCCGGCAATCAGCGCCCCCTGGACGGCGGCCCCCAGCGCCACGGCGAGGTCCGGCTCAATTTCGGCGTGGACCGGGCGGCCCAGGCGGTCCCTGAGGAGTCGATGGACCAGCGGCGTGCGGGTCGCCCCTCCCACCAGCACCACCTTGTCAATCTGGTCCGCCTGGAGGTTGGCATCGACCAGGGCGCGGTCAAGGCACGCGAGCGTCCGGTCCAGCAGCGGTTCGATCAACGCCTCGTAGTCGGGGCGATCGATCTCCATCCGCAGGTGGAGCGGAACGCCCTTCTTCTCGGTGAGGAACTCCTCGGCGATCGCCACGACGGCCTCGGCCGAGAGCGCTTTCTTGGCATCCTCGGCGGCGCGCAGGACCCGGCTCCGGGCGACCGGCTCCGCGCGTAGATCGACACCGTGCTGTTGCTGGAAGCGGTCGCAGATCAGGTCCAGCAGCAACTGGTCGAAATCGTCGCCGCCGAGCTGGGTGTCGCCGTGACTGGCGAGGATCTCGACGACGCCCCCTTCGACCTCCGCGATCGAGACGTCGAAGGTGCCGCCTCCCAGGTCGTAGACCAGCAGCCGCTCCCGCTCCGGCGGGTGGGGGTCGTAGGTCAGCACCGCGGCGGTCGGCTCATTGATGATCCGCACGACCTCCAGCCCCGCGAGCACACCCGCCTCGCGGGTCGCGTCGCGCTGGCCCTCCGTGAAGAAGGCCGGGACGGTGATGACCGCTTTCGACACCGGGTGCCCCAGCGCCCGCTCAGCGCGCCCCTTGAGCGTTCGAAGGATGATCGCCGAGACCTCCTGTGGCGAATACTGCTGGTCGCCGAGGGGGACGGAAGTCTCCCGGCCCATCATGCGTTTGATCGAACGGACCGTCCGTTCCGGGGCGAGCACGGCCTGGTTCCGCGCCGGCTTTCCGACGAGCAGGCGGCCCTCGGGGTCCAGGCCGACGACCGAGGGGAGGATCGGGTCGCCGTCCTCGTCCGGCAGGACCACGGGCAGGCCGTCGCGGACGACCGCCACTTCGCTGTTGGTCGTGCCCAGGTCAATCCCGATGATCGTATCCATAATCTTCCTCTCCCAGGGCCGTCCGCCCGTTCTTGGGGGCGGGCGGGCGGGCGGCGCGGACCTCGGCGAACCGGAGCACCCGGCCTCGCCAGGTGTAGCCCCGCCGCACCTCGTCGACCACCTGGCCTGGCGGCCTCTCGGGCGCGTCCACCAGTTCGATGACGGTCATCAGCTCCGCGTCGACCAGACGGCCCACGCAGTCCATCCGCCGAATCTGGGCGGCGTCCAGGGCGCGCCCGAGCCGCGCGCGGATCAATTCATACCCTTCCAGAAGCGCATCGGCCAGCCCCGAGCCACCCTCCCCCTCCCGACGGCCCACCAGGTCGCGGACCTGTTGGTGATACGAGTGGAGCCGGCGACGACCGATCCAGGATTGACGAGCATACAGCGCTTCGAGGTCCGCCGCGAGCGTGGCGGCCGGCTCGGTGTCAAGCCGGCGGCGGGCTTTCTGGACCTCGGTCTGGCCGCGGTCCAGCGCCTCGTCCAGGTCCGCCAGCGCCTCGGCCAGTGGCCGGACCGCCGCCTGAGCCGCCTGCTCTTCCTTGGACCCGACGGATCGGAATTGTTCGATCGCTTGCCGAAGGGCGGGCAGGAGGGCTTCGGCCTGTTCCTGAAGGCCCCGCGATCCCTTGGTCTGGAGCTTCACTTCATGCCGGAGGGCCGTGAACTCCTCGATCAGGCGGTACAAGCCGACCTCGGGGGCCACGGGCTCGGGAAGAAGGGTTTCCGAGCCGGAGTCCAGGGCCTCGGCGTCGGCATGGGCGTCCCGGAGCCACTGGCGGAAGCGGGACAGCAAGGCCTCGTCAGCGGTTAAGTCGGTCATGACGGTCCCGCCAGGGCTTGCAGGTCGTTGAGCGGGGGGCGTTCCAGCCGCACGCGCAACCGGGCCCGGAGGTCGGCCGTGATCGCGTCGAGCGAGTCGCTGGTGTCGACCTCAAAGAGCTGGGCGCGGAGCCGGCGCTCCGGATCGCGAACCGAGTCGTAGGCGGCCCGGATGGCGGCAAACCGCTCGGGCGCGCGGTCCGGCGGGTGCTGGCGGACCAGCTCCAGGTAACGCTGGCGGATCTCCGCCTCGTCCGCGTGCTTCGGCAAACCGAGGACCTCGTAGGGGTCGCTCATGGCGTTCAGACTTTCCTCTTCTTCCGGCGCGGCCGCGTGGCCGGCGCGGGGGGGTCGTCCTCGTCGTCTTCTAGCCCGAGGAGCTCGTCAAGATCATATCCCTCGTCCTCCAACATCTCGAACAGTCCGGGCGGCAGAGCGTCCGGGCGGCCGAAGGAACCGAAGGGATTGAAGAGGAACCCCAGCGGGCCGGGTATCAGTTCCTCCAGGGTCGCCAGGGTCTTCCTGATCTGTGGGATCATGGCGGCGACCTTCGGCTCGCTCGCCTGCTGGGCCTGGGCCAGCTCCAGGGCCTTCTGGAAGTGCCGGCGGGCCAGCGTCAGGTTGGCCCCCCGAGGGCCCTTTTCCATTGCCACCGAGCCCAGCATCACGGGGAATTGCAGGGCGTCGGGAAACAGCTTGAGCCCGCGATGCGCCAGCTTCTCGAATAGATCACGCCCGCCCGCGGCCAGGCCGAGGAAGCTGCAAACCTGAATCAGGTCCTCGCAACGATATTTGGTCCGCATCGAACGCTGGAGGTAGTCCACAACTTGCCGGACGTGCTCGTCCCGCCCGGGAAAGGCGACGTTGTCGGCCAGGAACGGGCCAAGCAACTTGGCGAAAGCCCCAGCGGTCTCGCCGCGACATCTTTTCGAGAGCGCAACGACCCAGTCGGCGTGGAACCGTTCCCGGTCCGCCTGGGACAGCTTGAAGCGCCCGGCCTCAATCAGCATCGCCAGCCACAGGGGCGCCGGCTCGACCAGAAGCCCCTGGGCCTCCTTGAGGAATGCCTCCGCCCGTTCGGCCTGGCCGGCCTTGAGCTCCAGGGCCGCCCGGCGGGCGAGGAAGGAGAACCCGCAACTCCGCACGCGGTGGAGGCCCTCGGCGGCTTCGAACTCGGCGCGGCCCTCGTCCCAGCGGCCGTGCAGGGCGTGATCGCGTGCCAGTGCCACTCGCGCGTCCCATTCGTTCTGGACGGAGTCCTTGTCGAGCGGTCGGAGTTTCCGGGCGCGTTGCGCATAATCCAGCGCCTGCGCGAACTCGTCGCGGCGAAAGTGGTGCTCCGAGAGGTAGGCCGAGGCGTCGAAGTCGTCGGGGAGGACCTGGAGCCGCCGCCGGGCGGCCTCCGCGGCGTCGTCCGGCCGATCCCAGTCCTCGTAGGCGTCCATGAGCGCCTCGTGGGCCTCCCGGAGCGTGGGGCAGAGCCGCAAGCTCTCCTGCAGGCAGTCGACGACACGTCCGCGAGCCTCCAGAGCGTGGGCGTCGATCTTACGAGGGACGGGGCCACTCCGGGAGTAGTCCGCGGCCAGCAGGGCGATCTCCTCACCCAGGTGCAGCCAGACGAGCGCCTGCGCCTTCGGCCGTTCCTCGGGCTGGAGTGCGGGCGTGGACTTGAGGTCTTCAAGGTACTTCCGCCAGAAGACCTCGGCCTCGTCGATATGCCCCTGCGGCCCCTCCCAGACCAGCGCCCAGAGGCGATTCCAGCGCGGGTCGATTGGCAACGGCTCGGCGATCTTCGCGAACGCCTCGACCAGCTTCTTCCCTTCACGGTAACCGTGCCGGGTGGCCTCGTCGATGAGTCGGGAATACAGGACCTGGGTGAGGCGGACGGCCAGGGCCGGGTCAATCCGGCGCAGGGCGAATCGCAGGGGCCCCAGCATCCGGATCGCCTCCACCCAGCGATCTTGCGCCACCAGCGCGGCCAGTTCCTGGAGCGGAGCGAGGATCGGCTCGCCGAAGGCCCTCCGCTCCAGCCATTCCAGATTCAGGGCGCTGGCCTGCCCGGCTGTTCCCTCGCCGATCTCTGGGCCGGCCACCGTCAGCAAGGCCCGAGCGATCCGTGCGGGCGCCCGCTCGGGGTCGAGCCGCTCCCAATTGGAGCGGGCACTGTCGGCGTCGCGGCCCTGGTAGGCGGCCAGGCCCCGGACGAACAGCTTCCACTCGGCGAAGGGGGAATTCCGCGACACGTCGCCCAGTTCGGCCAGGGCCTTCGCCCCGTCGCCGGTCTCCAGGGCCGCCAGAGCCGCGCGGACCCGCGACGCCCCCGCGCGGACTTCCGGCGGTGAGGTCGTCGACCGCTCGGGGTGGAGCACCTCCTGATCGGCCGTCTGTCGGGCCAGGCGCTCCCGGGCCTCCGGCTCCTCCAGGCGATCCTGCAACTCCAGGGACCGGCCCGCCAGTCCCACGGAAAGCAGGAGCGCGGCCGTCGGCTCCGTCAGCGCCGGGTCGGTGATCCCGAAATCCAGCAGGTGCAGCGCGACTTCCTGGGCCGCCGTGGGCATCCCACCCTGCTGGAGCTGCTGCGCCCGGAGGAAGTACGTCCGTTCCAGCAGCCGGTGATGCTCCGGCGTGCCCTCTTGCCGGAAGCAAAGCTTGGCTTGCTTGACCGCGTCCTTGAATCGCCCCTTCGCGATCAGGCGGTCGACCTCCTGACGAAGCGGGACGCCCACGGCGATCGGCGTCTTCCCGGCCTTTGGCTTGTGCTTGGCGGCCATGAGGATCACCTGACCCCTCGGGGTCGAGGAAATGGGGGTTTACAGGGAGACCAGACCGCAAGGCCGATTTTCACCGCGAGGATTACCATCTGGCGATCGAGCGAATCACCGGCCGCTATCGCCACGATCAACGACTGCCGACAGCGTACGAATGGCATTCCGTGGCACCTGTGAAGACACGATACCACCTTACCCGATGCCCTGCGATGGACCCCCTGGGGCGCCGGTATTTTCTTTCAGCCCCGAGGCTGGCGGCTCACCCAAAAGTCGGGGGGACCCGGAGGTCATGGCTATTGATCGGGCGCTCGTTCTCTGGCCGTGTTGCCCTTCGTAGGCCATCCAGTCTTAAAAACGCGGAGGATTTGACCCTTGCGGTAGCGACCGGGAGGTTGCCCGGATTCCACGATCCATCGCACGCCGCTGGAGCCAACCCCCCCGGCGGGGGTAGCTTCCGGCGGATGGCCCTTATATCCCATCTTGTCCACGATGGCGTCCAAGGGGCGTAATTCGTCGTCGACGAGGGAGGTATACACGGCGTCGCCGCCAGGATCGCCGTTCAGGAGCGCCGGGAAGTCCCTCCGACTACCGGAGAAGAGGCTGATGGTGAGTTCCGTTCCTTGGACGCCGTCGATCCAAGCCGGCAGGCCGTGTGCTTTCAGGGAGGCGCCGTGCCTGGCGCGTTGTTGCTCGGTGACGAGCTTGTGGGTCTCGGCACCGGCCCAGATCTCGGTGCAGACGCCCCGACCCGTCGCCGTGCGACCGGATTGATTGACGAGCAGTTCATCGCCCGCGACAAGGTCGCGAAGCTGCGCCGGTTTCCCGCCCTTCCATACGCGTGTGTTGGCATCCACGGCAAAACCACCGCGGCCCAGGGCCGGCGGTCTGATCCTCGCGCCTTTCTCATTTTCCACGAAGGCAAGCAGTCTCGAGAGCAGGAGAATGCCCTCGCCGAGCTTCGCTTCATCGAGGCGAAAGGTCTGCTTGTCGTTCGCGAAGTCTGTGTATTCGTCCATGATGATAGTGGCTCTGGTGAATGCTCGGTCGTCGTCCTGATGGAGCAAGAAGAGGTAGCGCGTCCCCGCCGCCAAGTCTCGCGGGTCGGCTTCGGCGCCCAGGGCCATGACGGAGCCGAAGGGGGGCATCGTCCAATCGACAAGTTCCCCGGTACGGTCCGCGCGAAACCGGCCCGAGCGATGGTGGACGTTCACGTTCACCAGTTCGCCGACGACAAGATGATGCGACTGCGAGGGTGGGAACTCGCCGGGCTTCAGCCGGAACCAGGGGAGGTGCTTGTTCGCGAAGTCGGTGCGATAGGGATACTGGCCCGGTTCCTCGACCTCGACTCTGGCGGAGGGAGCCTCGCTGTACAACCCCTCTCCCACCGGCATGTCGTTGACGGGCCAGGAGGAGTGGGCGAAGAGGCGGATGACGCGGCCCTTGCGAAACCCTTCGAGTAGCAAATCTGGCTCGATCACCCAGCGCACACCGCTACAGCCGTGGCGGTCCGTCGGGACTTCCTGGAATTCCAGGACCAACGCCGCTCGCCTGTCCACCGGCGGGTTATACGTCCGCAGTTCCTCGTTGGCCACGACCGCGTCCACGCGACGCCGCTCCGCGGCCCAACGGCCAGGGTCGATCCCCTCACCCTTGAACAGCGCTCGCATGCTATCCGGGTCGCCGAAGAGTGTGACAGTGAGCTTCTTTCCGTCCACACGGTCGATCCAGGCGGGGAGCCCTCGCTCCTTCAGGAAGGCCGCGTGCGTCTTCCGTTGGTTCTCGGTCGCGAGCGTGTGCGCTTGACGACCCGCCCAGATGTCCGAACAGCGGCCAAGCCCCTGGGGAGTGCCCCCGGAGAGGTTGACCAGCAGTTCATCCCCGGTGGCAAGGTCGCTCAACTTCGCCGGTTTGTCGCCCTTCCAGATGCGGGTTTGCCCATCCACGTGTAGCTCACCGTTGCCCAGGTCGTTCTGGTCCTGGGGAAGACGTTGCCTGGTGACCACGAGTCTTCCCTGGTCGGAGAACACCTCGTCGAGACGGTAAGTGACTCCCTGGCGGGCGAGCGTGGTGAACTCGTCCTGAAGGGTGGCGGCTCTGGTGAAATCCCCTGTTTCCTCCTGATAGAGAGAGAACAGGAGGTGGGTGCCCAGCGGCACATCCCGCAGGTCGGCCTCGGCGTTGAGGTATCTGACGACCCCGAACGGCGGGAGCGTGAAGTCCACCAGCTCCCCCGTGCCATCCTTGCGGAACTGGCCCGAGCGATGGATGAAGTCCGCCTCCAGGAGCACGCCACCGACGCGGTGTTCGGAGAGATGCGGGGGGAATTCGCCGGCCTTGAGGCGGTACCAGGGCAGGTGCTCGTTGGCGGAGTCGGTGCGGAACGGGACATTCGGGGCCACGGGAGCGGGCTCATCCGCGTTCGTCGCCTGCGAGCAGACCAGGAGCGCGAGCAGCCGCAAGGCCCTCATGCCAGGATCTCCGAGACGGGACCGAGGCTGTCCACGAACCGCTCGGCCTCCACTTCCATCTTCTGGAGCATTGTCAGCAAGACATTGCTCAGGCGGGCCTTCTGATCCTTCGGGGGCCCGGAGAGGTTGAGCCACTCGTCGTATTTGAGCGTGTAGTCGCCACCCCGCGGCCGGTTGTAATCCAGATGCTGGCCGTGCTTCAGGCCGAGGCCGCGACCGCCCGCGAGCAGGATCGGCAGGTTACTGTTCGAGTGGCTGTGCCCGTAACTCATGCCGCTGCCGAAGAGGACCATCGTGCGATCGAGCAGCGATTCCCCACCGTCCATCTCGCCCTTGAGTTTGTCGAGGAAGTATCCGAATTGCTGCATCAGGAACGCGTCGCTCTTGGCAAGCCGCGCGAGCACTTCGGGGTCGCCGCCGTGGTGGGAAAGCTGGTGGCGCGACTGCGTGATGCCGATCTCGGGAATGGCCAGGCCGTTGCCCTCGCTGCCGTTCATATAGGTGACCACACGCGTCATGTCCGTGCGAAGGGCGAGCACGATCAGGTCGAACATGGTGCGGTAGTAGTCGCCGGCTTGATCCTTCGTGACGTTGCGATGGAAGGGCGCCTGATCGACCACCGGCTTGGGCTTGTCGAGCCAGGAGTCGAGCCGCTCGGTCCTTTGCTCCACGTCGCGCACCGAGTGGAGGTATTCGTCGAGCTTCGTGCGGTCATCCGAGCCAAGGTCGCGGCGCAGGGCTTTCGCGTCGTCGAGCACTGCGTCGAGGACGCTGCGGCGCTTCTGGAGGCCGATGCGCCGGGCGGTCACTCCCCCCGCTTCCTCGCCGAAGAGGCGGTCGAAGACGTTGCGCGGATTGTCTTCCGCGGGCAAGGGCACCCCGTCGCGGGAGAAGGCGAGCGTGGTGGAATTGTTCGGCTGCCCCGTGCCCGAGCTGATGGACAGCTCCAGCGAGGCGAAGCGCGTGTGCCGCGACGTGACCTCCGCCATGAGCTGGTCGCAAGAGACGGTGTTGTGATACTCCCGCGCACTCTGCGCGTCGATCTTCGCCCCGGTCAGCCAGGTGTCCGCGCACACGTGGGCCTGGCCCAGACCGTTGGGGTGATGGAGGCCGCTGAAGATGGTGATCTCCCCACGGTGCTTCTCCAGGGGGCGCAACGCCTGCGAGAGGTCGTAGTCACGCCCGGCCTTCGTCACCTGCCAGGTCATCCCATTCACGCCGTTGGGGATGTAAACGAAAACGCTACGCGCGGGCTTCGAGGCGGCGTCGGAGGCCCGCAGCGGCGTCATCGCATTGAGCAGGGGCAGGGCCACGGTCGTGCCCATGCCACGCAGGAAGTGGCGACGCGACAGGAGCCAGCGTTGGGACAAAAAATGGCTCATGAGACCGGGAACCTCGATACGGAAGTTTTTCAGCGCTTCTGGAAGAGTTCGCTGAGCACGAGGCTCTCGATGAGCGCGGCCAGCGGGTAGTTGACGGGTTTGTTCCTGGCGGCGATGGCCGCAATCTCCTTGCGGTCGTCGAGGGTCATGCCGCGTCGCAGGGCGAATGTGGTCAGCTTGCTCGTGAAGGCGACGGCGAACTTGTCCAGATCGGCGACCATCAGCGACTTCAACTCGGCGGCATCGGCAAATGGGCGGCCATCCGCCAGCACACCGCTGGCATCGAGTTTCGGGTTCGCCCCCACGCCGTCGCGCACGGTTTCCTCGGTCCGCCAGCGGCCGATGGCATCGTACTGGTCGAAGGCCAGGCCGAGCGGGTCGATCTTGCGATGGCACGATGCGCAATTGGCGTCGTCGCGGTGGGCCTCGATCTTGGCACGCAACGACGTCTTGGGTTCGTTCGGCGGCGTGGGCTTGAGGGTGCCCGCATTCGGCGGCGGCGGTGGCGGCGGGTTGCCGAAGATCGATTCCAGTACCCACTTCCCGCGATGCACCGGCCGATGCCTTGTGCCGTCGGAAGTGAGGCTGAGGACGGACGCCTGAGTGAGCAGCCCACCGCGATGGTCCCCCGGTTTGAGCGACACTCGCCGAAGCGATTCGCCGCTCACCCCCGCGATCCCGTAGTGACCGGCGAGGATTTCGTTGAGCATCGACCAGTCGGATTCGAGGAACTCGCTCACACTGAGGTTGTGCTCGAGGACCTCGCGGAAGAATCCGGTAGTCTCCGCCACCATGCTCTTCTCCAGGAACTCGTCGTACTCCGGATAAAGCTTCTTGTCCGGCACGAACATGCCCACGCGCCGCAATTGCAGCCACTGGCGGGGGAAGGAATCCGCGAACGCAAGCACCTTCGGGTCTCGCATCATCCGGCGGACCTCCGCTTGCAGCACGTCCCGCCGGTGGAGCGATCCCTCGTGGGCGAGTTCCAAGAGGCGATCATCGGGCATCGTGCCCCAGAGAAAATAAGAAAGACGCGAGGCCAACTCCCAGTCGGTGAGTCCCGGCGAGGGACTGACGGCGGAACCCTCGACCAGATAAAGGAACCTGTTCGAGCACAGCACCGCAAGCAGTCCGGTCTTCACCGCGGACTCGAAGGTGTCGCCCAACTCCCGCGCCTTCTCGAAAACCTTCACCAATCGCTCCAACTCGGACGGCTGCACGGGACGGCGATAGGCCCGAGTCGCGAATCGCGACAGGATCTCGCGGGCATACGTGCGATCCTTGGTCGCGGCATCCCCGCCGAAGAAAAGGCGTTGGTGTGCCGGTGGCGGCCAGGCGTTCTGGATCGGCCCTTCCCACTCCACCCAGTCGAGCAGGATCGTGGGCCAGATCGGCTTGAATTCCTCGTCGGTGAGCTTGATTTGCCAGGGCTGACGTGCTTTCACCTGAAAAAAGGGTTTGGTATTGAGGGGCCTGGAGGCCCGCTCCTCCGGGTTTGGCCCGGGCACGGCATTGACGATCCGGATGAGATGCGTCCCGGCCGGGAGGTGGGTGCGAATTTCCAGCGTGACCGGCCGGTCCTCGGGCGCCTCCACGTCCTGTTCCAGGATCGTGCGGTTGAGATCCGTGGCATACAGGCGTAATCGCGCGGGGCGTCCGTTCTCGGGCCGCAACCCACTGAGCTGAACGCGCACCGCGTATTCTCCGGTGGCCGCGACGGTCAGATCGTGGGCGTCCAGCGCCCCGTTGTTGGGGACGATGTCGGCCCGCACCTGATCGAGGAGTCTTCTCGCGGCCAGTTCCGCCGCGAGGTCGTCCCGGACCCGCATCTTCGCGGCCGTCCAGCGGGTGATCTTCGACTCCGGCTGCGGCCCGAGCGCCAGGGCTTCATTCAAGGCCGCCTCCGCCGCCGCGAGATACTTCTCCACGTGCGTCGGCGAGAGCGTGAGCACGGCCCCGATGCGCTCGAAGCCTTGCCAGTCCGGGTCGTCGGGAAGGCCAGTGGGGTCGTTGGCGTCATAGGTCACACCGAGCAGGTCGCGGATGGTATTGCGATACTCTTCGCGCGAGAGCCGTCGAAATGCGACCAATTCTCCGCTCGCGGCCTGACGCGCCGCTTCCGCCTCGGTGGTTTGCGCCGCGATCCATTCCGCGACCCGAGCGACCGCTTCGGGCTTCGGTCGCAATTCCTTCTTCGGCGGCATCTCACCGGAGTTGATGCGGTCCATGATCTCCGCCCAACGGCCAGCGACCCGAGAATCGGCGAAATCCCGCTCCAGGGTGTCCACGCGGAGGTCGCCCTTCTGCTTCGCCCCGCCGTGACAACTCTCGCAGTGCTGAGCGAGGAATGGCTTCACATCCTCCACAAAATCTGAAGGATTCGCAACTTGCGCGTGCGTCTGGCAGAGCAGCATGACAGCGGAGAACACAGGGAAGGAGAGCCGGTGGGGAGCCAGGAGATTCCGAGACATGAAGAATTTTCCCAGACAAACAAAATCAAACGCTTTTTCTCTTGCCGCACACAAGGTTGCTGCAACGATTCGCATGGCGGTCCTCGGCACCTCAGGAGACGGGCAGCAGGTCATGCCAACCCGATATAACCAACGAGGAACTGGGAGCTTTCGGGTGAGTGAGTGCGATCGCCAAAAGGGCGATGCGAGCCGCAAAGTAAAGTTGCTGTGGGGCAGCGGGGTAGGGATCAGGGCAGGTCGTGCGAACCGAGGTTTCTCGGGGCTCTTTCGGTCTGGCAGGCGGCAATAAGCCCTGGTGGATTCAGAAAAGGCGAGAAGACTTGGCGGGACGTTCGTGGTCGATTCCGCAGGTTCAGGTCCAGCCTAACCCGATTTCCCTGCCGAAGCCACCCCCTATCATCATCCATGCGACTCAGTGGGCCAGGTCGGTCGGACGGAAGAGGGAAGACGTTCGCGGCTTGAGGACCGACGCGCGAGGTCCGCAACACCGCCACCTGATCGTGAACGGAGGGCAAAGCCGCGTGCTTGGCTTCGGGAAATCCTGACGTGTGTCGACGTGCGAGGATCGAAGAATCGGGCCAGGATTGGAGGACCGCGGATCATCCAGGTTGACGCCGGTTCGGTCCTCGGCAATACTGCCGGCCGACTTGAGTCGTCTTGCCGAGAATCCGCAACGACAGCGCTCCCGACGTCGGGGGCCGTCCGCCGCAACGGCAAGAGATGTTCTCAAGGACGAGGTCGGTCTGCTTCCTCCCCACGCCCCTCACATCGAGGAGACGCGGGCCGACCGCAGCGCAGGACACGGAACGTCATGCACCGGCCCGCCCCCTCGGCCATGACGGCCGCCCTGCTGGTCGCCCTCGCGACGGCCCCGACCCCGGCCGCCGACGCCCCCGGTCAGGCCCAGGCCGCGCTCGCGGCGGGCGACGGCCGCACCGCTGCCGCGATCCTGGAGGCGGCCCTCGCCGAGGCCCCCGCCGGTCGTCGCGCGGACTTGCTCGCCGACCTGCGACGCGCCTACGAACTCGCCGCCCACCAGGCCGACGCCAACGGCCAGGCCCGCGAGGCCCGCGCGTATCGCGACGACCTCTTGATCCTCAGCCGGAAGCCCTCCAGGACCGCCGCCCCCCCGTTCCCCGAACCCCCAGCCATCGCGAAGACGGAGGAACAGACCCAGGCTACGGCACCTAATCCTGCTCCACCGCTCGATCATGAGCCCAGGCCCCCCGCCCCCCTGCCGCAGCCAAAGCCAGTCCCCTTGCCGGAAGTGGCCCGACCTGACCCTGTCCGACCGCTGCCGGCCCCGACGGAAGAGGCCACCGCCCCCGTGACCGATCCGCTCGCCGCGGCCGACGCCTCCTTCCGCGATGGGCACTACGACGAGGCTGGCCGGGCTTATGCGGCGCTCGCCAAGGCCCGCAAGCTCCCCGAGGCCCGCCGCGACCACTGGGCCTATTGCCGGATGGCGGGGGTCGTCCAGCGGATCAATGCCAGGCCGAAGTCCGCGGCCGAGTGGGCGGGCCTTGACACCGAGGTCGAACGCATCCGGGCGTTGAGCCCCCGGAACTGGTTCGGCCAATACCTCCGCAACCTCGTCGCCCGCCGCCCGGTCGCCGCCCCCGCTGGCGACGGCGCGAAGCTCGTCCTCCGCGGCGCCGCCCCGGAGGAGACGGGCGGCACCGCTCGCCGCCGGCCCGCCGCCGAGGGGGTCAAGCTGGCCAGCGTCGCGAATCGTGGCCAGGCCCAAGGTCTAATCCCCGCTCCCAAGCCGCCGGCCAATCCCACGGAAGGGGACTGGCAGGTGCGGCTCACGACGAACTTCCGGATTCGCCACTTTAACCCCGCGCTTGCCGAGCGAGTCGCCGTCGCCGCCGAGGCCGCCCGCGAGGCCCAGGTCCGCCGCTGGATCGGCAAGGAACCATCGCCGGTATGGTCTCCGAAGTGCGACATTTATGTTTATCCGGACGCCGCCACCTATGCCCGCATGACCGGCCAGCCCGCGGATTCCCCCGGCTTCTCGCAGATGGGCCAGAACGGCGGCCGGATCGTCTCCAGGAGAGTGAACCTCCGCGCGGACCACCCCAGCGTCGACACCGCGGTCCTGCCGCACGAGGTCACCCACGTCGTCCTGGCTGACCTCTTCCCGACCAGGCCCATCCCCCGCTGGGCCGACGAGGGGATGGCCGTCCTGGCCGAGCCCGCCTCCGAACGGCGCAACCGGGCGAAGGACCTGGCCGACCCCCTCGCCACCGGCCGCCTCTTCCCGATGAAAGGGCTCGTCGCGATGGACTCCCCCGAGGATCAGCACTGGGGTCTCTACTACGCCCAGAGCGTCTCACTGACGCGGTTCCTGGTCGCGCGGGGCGGCCACGCCCAGTTCATCCGGTTCCTCCAGGCCGCCGAGCGCAACGGGTTCGAGCCCGAACTCCGCAAGGTCTACAAGATCGACGGCTGCGGCGACCTCCATGCCCGCTGGCTCGCCTTCGCCAAGGCGGAACCGACCGAGGAGAGCGCGATCGCCGACGAGCCGTTGCGGCGCTAAACCCGGTTACGCGAGACTTCGACGATCGCCCGCACAAGGCCGTCCCAGGTGTAGGTGGCCGCCTCGGCGGCGACTGGCCAGCCGAGTCGCGCCGCGGCGGCGGTGGTGACGGGACTGATGCTGGCGAGCCGGACCTCGCGGCCGACGCGTCGGCGAGCCTCCTCGGGCAACAAGGCGTGCAGCCGTTCGGCAATGGCCGAGCTGGTCAGGGTGATCCAGTCGACCGAACCTTCGCTGAGGCGCCGCACGACCTCGGGAGGCAGCGCTGCCGCGTCGGCGTTCCGGTAGACGGCGACCTGCTCGACGTGCGCGACCTCGTTCAGTTCGTCCTTCAAGAGCGACCGGCCCCGGTCGGCGCGGGCGAGCAACACGCGCAGGCCGCCGACCCGCCCGCGGAGGGCGTCGGCAAGGGCCTCGGAGCGGTAAGCGTCAGGCACGAGGTCGGCCTTCAGGCGGAAATGGGCCAGCGCCTCGGCCGTCGCCGGGCCGATCGCCGCCAGCTTGAGATGGCCCAGGGCCCGGAGATCCCTGCCCGAGGATTCCAAGCGATCGAGGAAATGCCGGACGCCGTTGCCCGAGGTGAACACCAGCCAGTCGAATTCATCCAGACGCCCAATGGCGTGGTCTAGCTCCCCGAAGTCGTGCAAGGGGAGAATCTCGACCGTCGGCGCCGGGAGGACCTCGGCCCCGAGGGCCTCCAGCTCGGATGCGGAGCGGTCGGACTCATCCGCCGGGCGGGTCACGACGATGCGGCGGCCGAAGAGCGGAAGGGCCTCGAACCAGGAGAGGGCTTCCCTGCGGTCGACGACGGCGCCGACGACGACCAGCGCGGGGGGCGATAGGCCCCCTTCGGCGACACGAATGGGGAGGTCGGCCAGCGTGCCGACGGCGACGCGCTGGGCGGCTGTCGTGCCCGACTGGACCATCGCCGCGGGGGTGAACTCGAGCATCCCGTGGCGGATCAGGGTGCGGCAGAGACCCGGCAGGCGGCGGACGCCCATGTAGAAGACCAATGTGCCGGGGAACCTTGCCAGCGCGGGCCAGTCGAGCTTCGGGTCGGGGGCTTCGGGGTCGTCGTGCCCGGTGACGAAGGCGACGGCCGAGGCGGCATCGCGATGCGTGACCGGCAGGCCGGCATAGGCCGTCACGCCGACGCCCGCCGTCACGCCGGGGACCACGCGGAAGGGGACGCCCGCGGCCCGCAGGTATTCCGCCTCCTCGGCCCCGCGGCCGAAGACGAAGGGGTCGCCCCCCTTGAGGCGGATCACCCGCTTGCCCTCGCGCGCGAGCCGCACGAGCAGCTCGTTGATCTCACCTTGCGGCATCGCGCAGTGCCCGGCGCGCTTGCCGGCGAAAATGCGTTCGGCCCCCGCCGGAGCGAGGTTGAGCAGGCGGGGATGGACGAGATGGTCGTAGACGACCGCCTCGGCGCGGGCGAGGACCTCGAACCCCCGCCGGGTGAGGAGGCCGGGGTCGCCGGGGCCCGCGCCGACCAGTTGGACGATCCCCATTCCGCCGTCAGCGACCCCGCCCATCCGGCCCCCCTGCAATCGGAATGATCAGCCAACGCTCTCGGCCGGGACCCTCGGGTTTCTGGACATCAGCAAGATGCCCAGCTCGTAGAGCCCCAGCATCGGAATGGCCAGCACCAGCATTGTCCCGGGGTCGGGCGTTGGCGTGAGGATGGCCGCGGCCACCAGCATGACCATGATCGCGATCTTCCGCTTGGAGCGGAAGTCGGCGACCGTCAGGATGCCGATCTTCTCCAGGAAGAGCATGATCAGCGGCGTCTGGAAGCAGATGCCGAAGACCACCGGCATGATCGTCGCGAAGCCCATCCACTCGCTGATGCGCAAGGTCGGCTCGACCCCCAGCCAGACATTGAATTTCAAGAGGAAATTCAGCGTCACGGGCAGGACGAAGAAGAAGCAGAGGAAGACCCCGGTCAGGAACAGCCCCAGCGAGAAGGGCAGGAACTTCGTCACGTAATGGCGCTCGTGCCGGTAGAGCCCGGCGGCGATGAATGCCCAGATTTGATAGAAGACCCAGGGGCTCGAGAGCACCAGCCCGGTGATCATGCAGACGGTGAAGTAGATCGTCATCGTCTCCAGCGGCGCCAGTGAGACCAGGGCGTTCTTCTGCTCGATGTTCTCCGTCACGTTGAGAATCTGCTCCGACCTCAACGCCTTCGCCTTCAAGGTGATCGACTGCCCCTGGAGTGCCTCATCCGAGGGGAGCTTCAGCTCCGGGGCGAGCTTGCGGAGCGACTGCATGAAATCCGCCGCGTCCATCACGAGGGTCATCGGCGACTTATCGCCTTTAATCTCCGCGTCCTTGATCCTCTGTTTAGCCCGATCGGAGTAGAATTCATCGAGCGCCTTCTGCGCGGGGTCCTGCATCTTCCTCATCACCCGCACGCCCAGGTCCAGGGGGGGGATAAAGGTCAGGACGACGCCAGCGAACAGGCCGATCAGGGCGAGGACCAGGTGCTTGCGCAGGTCTTCGATGTGGTCGCCGAAGCTCATGGCGACCATCGACTGCTCTTCCCGGAAGAGGTCGCGATCGGTGGACATTGGGAATGGGCCCCTCCCCGAGATGGGGATTTTTTTCTGAATTGGGTGGCGCCGCGCGGGGCGGAGTCAGGTGGGAGAGGAGCGCGGGTCGCGGGGCCAGTCCCGAGGCCGAGGACCCAATGAGGCGGCGCCGCCGTGGGCCTCTCGGGGACGGCCATTCGGGCGGGGGCGTTCCTTCGCCTGATCCTAACATGAGGCCCCCACGCCCCGCCAGGGCGCTTCCCGCTCCAATCGGCTGGACAAGCCCACGCCCCTCCCGGTACAAAACAGGCCCGGCCACGATGGATCGCGACGGGACCGCATGCAATCGCGAGGATTCCGCATCCCCACCCCACCGAGTCCGCCTCAAGGAGGAGCTATGCTGACCTCGGGAAAAACTCAAGCCTCACCGTTCGGCCGCGCCGCGAGGCTGGTGATGACCGAACCGTTGTACCCTTTGAGGTTTGAGCCGATCTTCAAGCGCCTGATATGGGGGGGCCGCCGACTGGCGACCGTTCTGGGCAAGCCGCTGGGTGAGGGCTCCGACTATGCCGAGAGCTGGGAGGTGTCCGACCACCGCGACGACGTCAGCCGCGTGGCCGAAGGCCCCTTGGCCGGGCTCGGGCTGCGGGACCTGGTCTGGAACCGCAAGGCCGACGTCCTCGGGCCGGCGCTGGCCGACCGCGACCAGTTCCCCTTGCTGGTGAAATTCCTCGACGCCAACCAGGTTCTCTCGGTCCAGGTCCACCCCGACGACGACCGCGGCAAAATTCTGGCCGACGACAACGGCAAGACCGAGGCGTGGGTGATCGTCCATGCCGAGCCCGGCAGCACGATCTACGCCGGGCTGAAGGCGGGCGTCACCCGCGTCGCGTTCGCCGCCGCGATGGAATCGGGCCAGGTCGAGCCCCTCCTGCACCAGTTCCCCGCGCGGACGGGCGACTTCATCCTCATCAAGGCGGGGACCGTCCACGCCATCGGCGCGGGGATCGTCCTGGCCGAAGTCCAGCAGATGTCCGACGCCACCTTCCGCGTCCACGACTGGGGCCGCCTGGGCGCCGACGGCCGCCCCCGCGCCCTGCACTTCGCGCAGGCCCTCCAGTCGACCGACTTCGAGGCCGGGCCCGTCCACCCCTCGAAGACCGTGGCGGAGGCGATCGCTGGCGGCACCCGCGAGCGCCTGGTGCACTGCCCGCAATTCGCGATCGACCGCCTCCACCTGCACGGCCCGACGCCCGTCGGCTCCCTTGAGCGGTTCACGCTGCTCCTGGGCCTGGACGGCGCGGCCGAGGTCCGGCACCGCGGGAATGCCTATCCCATCGGCTTCGGCGAGACCCTGCTCCTGCCCGCCATGCTGGGCGCTTGCGAGGTCGCGCCTCGTGGCGGGAACGGGGCGACCCTCCTCACCTGCGTGGTTCCCTGATCGTCCGTCCCCGGTCCAGCGGCCCGGCCGCGGAGGAGCGCCTGATGGCCGTCGATGCCACCGAACCCAATCCTCGTCCCCTGCCCGAATCCCGCACCTCACCCTGGGGACGGATCGCCGCGGGGGCCGGGATCGCCTTCGACGCCCGCAAGCTGATCTTGGCGGCGCTCGGGCTCCTGATCTTCTGGGCCGGGAACGCCATCCTGCGAGAGGTGTTCCGGGGGTCCACGCGGGAATGGAGTCATATAACCGGGATGATCCCTCGCGGGCCTTTCGAGGAAACGGTCGGCTTGTTGCCGCATCAGGTCGGTGCGCCATTGACCGACACGGCCGAGCCGGCCCTGGCCATGATGCGGCCCTTCCACGCCCTCTTCTTCACGGGGCCGAACGTGTTCGCGAATGGGCCGAACTCGGGAAACGGGATCTTCCTCCACGCCATCCTGGGGTCGGTCTGGGCGGCGGCCGTCTGGGGCGTCTTCGGCGGGGCGATCTGCCGAGTCGCGGCGGTGCAGATCGCCACGGGTGGGCGGATCGGCATCGGGACGGCCTTGCGTTTCGCCCTGAGGAAGGCGCTCTCGCTGATCGGTTCGCCGCTCTGCCCGTTGATCGTCGTGGGCCTTTTCGCCGCCTTCTGCGGGCTCTTCGGCCTGCTCTACCAGGTGCCGGGTCCGGTCGGCGCGACGATCGCGGGGGCGCTGGCGTTCCTCCCATTGCTGGCAGGTCTGGTCATGGCGCTGATCCTGGCGGGGCTTGCCGCCGGCTGGCCGCTCATGATCGCGACCGTCTCCACCGAAGGGGAGGACGCCTTCGACGCCCTGAGCCGCTCATATGCCTACGTCTTCCAGCGCCCGGCCCGCTATGCGGCCTTTGTGCTCTGGGCCTGGCTGGTGGGCGTGATCGGCCTGCTGGTCGTCTCGGCGTTCGGGCGGGCCGTCCCCCATCTGGCCGAGTGGGGCCTGGCCTTCGGCGCCCCGGATGCCCGGCTGAATGACCTGTTCCGCGGCTTTTCACAGGAAGGGGCCCCGGTGGGGTTGCACCGCTTCTGGCTCGGCGCCGTCGCCCTGATCGTCCGGAGCTGGATCTACGCGTACTTCTGGACGGCCGCGACGCAAATTTATCTGCTGCTGCGCCGCGACGTGGACGGCACCCCCTTGAGTGACGTCTACCTCCCCGAACATGATGCCGACACCTTCGCCCCTGACCTCGGTGCCGTGGCCGCGACGAAGCCCGAACCCGCTGGCGACTTCGCGGGCGTCCCTCCCGGGGCGCAAGAGACCCCGGTGGTGCCCGAGATCTGAGGACTCCCTGGTGCGAGTTCAAACGTCGTAGTACAGCGAGAATTCGTAGGGATGGGGCCTCAGTCGCAACGCCTCGATTTCGTGGGTGCGCTTGTACCAGATCCAGGTGTCGATGACGTCGGGCGTGAAGACGTCGCCGCGCAGGAGGAAATCGTGGTCGGCGCGGAGCGCTTCCAGCGACTCGTCGAGCGAGCGCGGGGTGGCGGGGACGTCGGCGAGTTCTTCGGGCTGGAGGTCGTAAATATCCTTATCCAGGGGGTCGCCGGGGCTGGCCTTGGTCTGGATGCCGTCGAGGGCGGCCATCAGCATCGCCGAGAACAGCAGGTACGGATTCGCGGCGGCGTCGGGGCCGCGGTACTCGATGCGGCGGCTCTTGGGGCTCGGGCTATGGATCGGGATGCGGATGACGGCCGCGCGGTTGCGGCGGCTGTACGAAAGTTTGGTGGGGGCCTCGTAACCCGGGACCAGTCGCTTGTAGCTGTTGGTCGTGGGATTGGCGAAGGCGCAGAGGGCCCGGGCGTGCTTGAGCAGGCCGCCGATGGCATAGAGGCCCAGGTCGCTGAGCCCGGCGTAGCCGCCGCCGGCCAGCATCGGAACCTCGTCCCTCCAGAGGGTGAAATGCGTGTGCATGGCCGAGCCGTTGTCGCCGAACAGCGGCTTGGGCATGAAGGTCGCCGTCTTGCCTGCGCGCCTGGCGACGTTCCGGATGATGTACTTGGCCAGCATCACCTGGTCGGCGCTCTCGACCAGCGGCTGCGACACCAGGTCAATCTCCGACTGCCCGCCGGTGGCGACCTCATGGTAGTGCGCCGAGGTGGCGATGCCGCAATCGGCCATCATCTGGGCCATCTCGGTCCGCAAATCGGCCAGGCTGTCCGTCGGCGGGCAGGGGAAATAGCCGAGGCCCGTGCCGGCCTTGTAGCCGAGGTTCGGACCCCGGTCGCTGCCCCGGTTCCAGGCCCCTTCGGCGGAGTCGACGTGGTAGAAACCTTCGTGGATGTTCTGGTCGAAGCGCACACCGTCGAAGAGGAAAAATTCCAGCTCGGGCGCCAGCCGGCAGGTATCGGCCAGGCCGGTGCTGCGCAGGTAACTGACGGCCTTGCGGGCGATGTTGCGGGGGTCGCGCGTGTAATCCTGCTGGGTGATGGGGTCCTGGATGTTGCAGATCATCGTCAAGGTCGGCCGCGCCGTGAACGGGTCGATCAGCGCGGTTTCCGACTGCGGCACGACGAGCAGATCGGCCTCGTTGATCGCCCGCCAGCCGACGACGCTCGACCCGTCGAAACCGATGCCTTCCTCGAAGGTTTCTTCTTCCAGGGCGTCGGCGGGGATGGCGAAATGCTGCCAAACGCCGGGGAAGTCCATGAACCGCAAGTCGACCGTCGTTACTTCGCGCTGACGGATCAGGGCCAAGACTTCTTTCGGTGTCACCGAGGTCCGTTCCTTTCCTCGGGCCACGGCCCGGCCTCGGGCCGCCTGGCTCGGCCCCGCCGGACTTGTTCCCGTTTGCATTTCCAGGTTAACCGACGACGATCCTCCGGGCCAGCCCTACCAAGCCGTTGGAGCCGTGGATCAGAGGGTGCCTGATGGACCCGAATTTCGAGCGCCATCGCCGAAAGGACGCCGATGCCCCGCTTCGCCCTGCTGGAACACCTTCGAGACGGCGTCCACTGGGATTTGATGCTGGAACGCGGCGACGCCTTGCGGACGTGGGCGCTCGACGCCCTGCCCGCGGAGGGGGTCGAACAGCCCGCGAGGGCCCTGCCTGACCACCGGCTCATGTATCTCGATTACGAAGGGGAAATTGCGGGCGGGCGCGGATCGGTCCGGCGAATCGACGGCGGCGAGTATCTGGCCCGGGAGTGGGGCGTCGATCTGATCCGGGTGGAGTTGCGGGGGGCTCAACTGGTTGGGGTACTGGACTTGCGGCGGCTGGCGGGAATTCCGGGAGACACCGAGACGTCCTTGCCCTGGACCCTCCGCATGGCGTGGGGGAAGTTGTGCTGAAGGCTCTTGCGGGAGGGCAAGGCCGGCAGGGCGACCGCCCCGCGAGTGCGGTTGGAGCGGCCGACCAGCGAGATCGACCCTTCCTGCACGCGGAGTTGTTCCAGCACGATGTCCGCCCGCCCCGGATCGGTCGTGTAGCGGATCAGGGCGACGGGAAGGTTCTCGGAATCGCGTTCCCAGCGCAGGTCGAGACCCCGGCGGTGGGCGTGCTCGGTCACGCGCTGGAGGATCGGCTCGGGGTCGATCGGGACGAGGCCGGCGTGGATCTTCTCCAGGGTCAAGGCCACGACGTTCTCCTCGGGCACGCGGACGCGGGCGACCACGGTGACGACCGATCGGATCGGGCCGCGGTCAAACCCGAAGGCCAGGGTGACGCGGTCCGGGCTGAAGGCGACGCGAGGTTCATGGACTTGCGGGGGAAGTTGGTCGGCGAAGTGCTCCACCAGATCGGTCGCCAGCCAGGCATTGACCTCGCGGTCGCTGAAGAGGGCCTTCCACGTCGACTGGTTGCGGATGTCGTTGCTGAGGCTCAGGGTCTGCGCGGTGAACCGCGCCGCCTCGGCCTTGCGCTCGGTCCTGGGGACCGCGTCCATCGCCCGGTAGAAGCGTGGCTGGAAAGTGAGCGACACCCAGGCCGCCGCCGGCGCGAGCAGGAGCACCAGCAGGGCCACGCCCAGCACAATCCAACGCCGCCTGGGTCTGCGCATGGGGCCACTCCGCTCAGCCAAGGCCAGGGGATTGGGCGGGGTCGGCAAGAATTACCGGCCCGGACGCGGACCGCGCCTCGGTCGGGGGGAAGGGTCGAGCGGCGGGGTCACTCCTAAGGCGCAGCTTACGCCGCCCGGCGATGCGAGTCAAGGCGGACCGAGGGTGCCGGCGGGGCCCCAGGGCCCCCAGACAGATACGAGAGAGCCCCCCCTTTCGTTCGCCCCCGGGCACCCCTATGATTGTGGAAGGGGGGGCCTTTCCAATTCGGGGCCGGGGTCCCGCACGATGCCGCATCGCCTTGCCAGCGTCGCGATTCTCGTCGCCTGGGCCCTTGCGGCCGGCGCCTTGGTCCGTCGTGACGTGTTGCCCGACCTGCTGATCGGGCCGCCCCCGGACCTCCGCACCGTCTCGCGCGCCGAGGAGCAGGAAGGCCCGACCCGCTGGGCCGTCCAGGTCGCCGGCAGCCACGACCACGCCGAGGAAATCCGAACGGTCGGCTTCGTGCAGACGGAATCGGTCCGCAAGCCCGACGGATGGGTCACCTTCAACAGCAAGGCGGAGATCGACTCGGCCGGTCTGATGATGGGGACCATCTTCGATTCCGGCGCGTCGGGGGGGCGTGAGGATCGCCTGGACGTTCTCAGCTCGATCGACATCGACCCGGCCGGCAACCTGTTCCACTTCTACAGCGCGGTGCGGCCCTGGGGTCGCCGTGAGGATCTGATGATCCTGGAGGGGTCGCTGCGGGAGAACGCCATCGCCGTGCGTGCCCGCAGCCCGATTCTCCCAATGCTCAAGCTCCTGAACTGGCGGCGGAGCTTTCCCTACCAGGCGCGCGGGATGGTGCAGAACCCGCTGGGACCAACCGGGCGGATGCCGGGCCTGCACGTCGGCCAACGCTGGGAAAGCCAGATCGTCAGCCCGCTGACCGGGCAGGTCGAGGCGGTCCGCGTCGAGGTGGTGCGCCGGCACTTGATCTACTGGAACGGGGGATCGGTGACGACGCTGGAGGTCGTCTCGCGGCTTCCGACCCTGTCGGCACGCACCTGGGTCCGGCCCGACGGCCTCGTGCTCCGCCAGGAAGTGCCGACGCCGTTCCTGAACCTTTACCTGGAACGCCTCGTCGGCGAAGGCGTCCCTGCCGCCCCGGCCGCCGCCTCTCCCGCGCGTTGAGTGTGGAGGCTTTGGAGACGCCGATGATCGAATTGCGGGGGGTCACCAAGGCATTCGGCGCGAAGCGGGCCGTCGACGGCCTGGACCTCCGCGTCAAGGCCGGAGAGCTTTACGCCTTCCTCGGCCCCAACGGCGCGGGCAAGACGACCACGATCAAGATGGTCTGTGGCCTGCTCGCCCCGACGGCTGGCACCGTCCGCGTCGGCGGCTACCCGGCGTCGAGCCCCGAGGCGCGCCGACTGGTCGCGTATGTGCCGGATCAGCCCTACCTCTACGAGAAGCTGACCGGCCGGGAGTTCCTCCGCTTCGTCGTGGAGATGTACGGCCTCGACGACCGCCTGGCCTCCCGGCGGATCGCCGAGCTGGTCGACACCTTCGAGATGGGCGATTACGTGGACGACCTTTGTGAGAACTACTCCCACGGCATGAAGCAGCGCGTCGTCTTCGCCTCGGCGCTGGTGCACGATCCCAAGGTCCTGATCGTCGATGAGCCCTTGGTCGGCCTCGACCCTCGCAGCGCGCGGATCGTCAAGGACCTCTTCGTCTCGCGAGCGCGCGACGGCGTGGCGGTCCTGATGTCGACGCACCTGCTGTCGATCGCCGAGGACCTGGCCGACACCATCGGCATCATCGACCGCGGGAAGATGCTGGCCGAAGGCACCCTGGCGGAGATTCGCGAGCATGCGCAGATGCACGGCCCGCTGGAAGACCTTTTCCTGAAATTGACCGGCGGCGACCGGCCGCTGTCTTCGGCCAAGTCCGTCCTGGTCGAGCCCGACGGTGACTTCCGATGACCGTCGACGTCGACGCGGCGAATGCCGCCCGCGCCTTCCGCGGGCTGCGAAGACGACTTCTGGTCAACCAGTTGAGGGGCCTCGTCACCGGCACCTCCCGGCTCCGGGTCGCGACGATCGTGGCGTGCAGCGCCATCTTCTGGGCGGGACTCTTCGGGCTCTTCCTGGAGGGGTTCACGTTCCTGGACCAGTACTTCAAGGTCTCCAACGAGATCGTCGAGTACGTCTTCAGCACCTTCTTCCTGTCCCTGCTCGTGATGCTTGTCTTCTCGACCGGCATCATCCTGTATGCCGGCCTTTTCCAGTCGCGCGAGGCCGCCTACCTGCTGACGACCCCCGCCGGGGCCGATCGCGTCTTCGCCTTCAAGTTCGCCGAGGCGATGGTCTTCTCCAGTTGGGGTTTCGTGTTGCTGGGCAGTCCGATGATGGTTGCCTACGGCCTGACGGCCCGCGCACCCTGGCCCTTCTACGCGCTCTTTCCCGGCTTCCTGCTCGGCTTCGTCCTGATTCCCGGCGGCCTCGGGGCCGTCGGCGCGGTGCTGGTCGCCAACTACCTGCCCCGCCGTCGCAAGACGATCCTGATCCTCTCGACGATTGCCGCCCTCTTGTTCGCCTTGACCCTGACCACACGCATCTTGAAGGTGCCTCGCGACGACCTCGCCCGCGACGGCGTGGGCATCCTCCTGGACCAGATCGCCTTCAGCCAGAACCCGCTGCTGCCGAGCCGATGGATGTCCAAGGGTCTGATCGGCGCCGCCCGGGGCCAGTGGCGCGATGGGGCTTTCTACCTGGCGATCACCGCCGCCCATGCCGGCCTGGCGTATCTCCTGGCCGCCGTGGTCGCGCGCGACCTCTATCGACAGGGCTACAGCCGCGTCCAGGGCGGCCGGTCCGCGCGTCGCCGCTACGGCTTTTACGCGTTCGACGCCGCCTTCCACCGGGTCTTCGCCTTTCTCCCCAGGCCGATCCGCCTCCTGACACTGAAGGACCTGCGGACCTTCCGTCGCGACCCGACCCAGTGGTCGCAGTTCCTGATCTTCTTCGGTCTGCTGGGCTTTTACTTCGTCAACATCCGCCGCCTCGGCTACAACATCGAGAGCCCCTACTTCCGCAACCTCTTGAGCTTTTTGAACCTTTCGGTCACGGCCCTGATCCTCTCGACGTTCACCAGCCGGTTCATCTTCCCGCTGCTGTCGCTGGAAGGGAGGAACTTCTGGGTCCTGGGGCTTCTGCCCCTGCGCCGAGAGTCGATCTTGTGGGGGAAGTTCGCGTTCGCCTCGGGCATCTCGCTGGTGGCGACCGAGGGTCTCGTGGTCCTGAGCGACCTGATGCTGCGGATGGCCCCTCCCATGATCGCGCTCCACGTCGGGATGGTCGCCGTGCTTTGCCTGGGGCTCTCGGGGATCAGTGTCGGCCTCGGCGCGAGGCTGCCGAACCTCAAGGAAGACGACCCCTCCAAGATCGCCGCGGGCTTCGGTGGCACCCTGAACCTGCTGGTGAGCCTGGCCTACATCTTCCTCGTCGTGGCCTCACTGGCGCTGCCCTGCCACCTCTATTTCGCCGGCCTCGACGCCGCCGCGCAGGGGGTGCCGTCGATCAATTTCTGGCAATTCCGATCGTGGCTGACCGTCGCGATCGTGTCGTGCCTGGCGCTGGGCGTGGTCGCCACGATCGTTCCGCTGCGGATCGGCATCAACGCCTTCCGCCGCATGGAGTTCTGAGACGAGATCCCTCCCTGAGTTGCGAATCGCCCCGCCCGAATGTCGTCGCGTTAATCGTGCCGGCCCGGTCGCGGTTCTCTTTTCGGCCGCCTCTAGGACCTCAACCCGCGGATTGAGTGGGGGTCGCCTGCGTTGTATAATTGCTTCTGAACGTTCCGAAAGCCGCGCGCCCGCTCCGCACGGGCGCGTCGCGACGGAAGGGGGGATGGGAGCGATGACGATGCTCAGGGTGGGGGCGGTCAGTTATCTGAACGCCAAGCCGCTGTATCATCGGCTTGAGGAGTTCGCGCCAGATGTGCGGCTGAGCATGGATGTGCCTAGCCGACTGGCCGATGCGCTGTCGAGGGGGGAACTCGACGTTGCACTGATTCCGTCGGTCGAATATCTGCGAGGCGTGAGCCGGGGGTACGAGATCCTTCCGGGCTTCGCGATCGCGGCCCGCGGCCCGGTGCGCAGCGTGAAGTTGTTCAGCCGCGTTCCCTTCGGCCAGATCAACCGCCTGGCACTCGATGCCGGTTCACGGACGAGCCAGGCCCTGGCGCGGGTCTGGCTCGACACGGCGCACGGGGTCCAACCCGCACGGATCGAGTCGCTGCCATTGGGCGTGCCGGCCCAGGAGAGTACAGCCGACGCCGTGCTGGTGATCGGTGACCGGACGATGAAGGTGCCGGACGCCGAATTCCTCACGACGACCGACCTGGGCGCGGCCTGGGTGAATCTCACCGGACTGCCCTTCGTGTTCGCGCTCTGGGTGGCCCGGGGCGACATCGACCTGGGCGACTTGCCAGACGCTTTGGCCCGCAGCCGGGCAGAGGGGTTGGCCAACGCAGGTGTGATTGCGGCCGAGCACGGGCCGAGGCTCGGCCTGGATGAGGCGACGTGCCTCGACTACCTGACCCGCGTGCTGTCTTACGACCTGGGGGAACCGGAACAGGCCGGCTTGCGCCTCTTCGCGCGCAAGGCCGCGGCCCTGGGTTTGGCCCCGGAAGGAGCGGACCTTGTCTTCCACCGTCGACGCGATCTTGCGGGCCGCCGTTGACGGCCGCCGCCTCAGTCCCGAAGAGGGCGTGGCCCTGCTCCGCTCGCCCGACCTGCTCGCGATCGGCCGGGCCGCCGACGCGGTCTGCCGGCGGCTGCACCCGGAGCCCTTCCGGACGTACAACATCGACCGCAACATCAATTACACCAACGTCTGCGCCGCCGTCTGCGATTTTTGCGCCTTCTTTCGGAAGGTCGGCGCGACTGACGCCTACGTCCTCGACCGCTCCGCCCTGCTCGAAAAGGTCCGCGAGACCGTCGAACTCGGTGGCGACCAGATCCTGATGCAGGGGGGCCTGCATCCCGACCTCCCGTTCGAGTGGTACGAGGACCTTCTGCGCGACCTCAAAGCCCATTTCCCGAGGGTCAACGTCCACGGGTTCAGCCCGCCGGAGATTCACTTCTTCAGCAAACTGTTCCGGATGCCACTTCGGACCGTCCTGAGCCGTTTGAAGGCCGCTGGCCTCGGCAGCCTGCCCGGCGGTGGGGGCGAGATCCTGTCCGACCGCGTCCGCAAGGAAATCACACGCGGCAAGGTGCTGTCCGACGACTGGATCAACGTCCATCGCGTGTGGCACGAACTCGGTGGCAAGTCAACGGCCACGATGATGTTCGGCCACGTGGAGACGCTCGAGGAACGCATCGAGCATTTCGAGCGCGTGCGGAGCCTCCAGGACGAGACGGGGGGCTTGACCGCCTTCATCTCATGGACCTTACAGCCCGAGCACACCGAGATGGCCAACGTTCCCGCGGCGGGCGCCTTTGAATACCTGCGGACGCAGGCCGTGTCGCGGCTCTACCTCGACAACATCCCCAATATTCAATCCTCGTGGGTGACGCAGGGGGCCAAGATCGGACAGCTCGCCCTCTACTTCGGCGCCAACGACATGGGCAGCCTCATGATCGAGGAGAACGTCGTCTCCTCCGCCGGCACCGTGCATCACCTGTCGCTTGAGCAGATCAAACAGTCGATCCGCGAGGCCGGCTACATTCCCCGTCAGCGCAACGTCTTCTACGAGTACATCGACGCCGAGCCCTGCCTGAGCGTTTGATCCGGATCTCGGGTCACCCGGAAGGCCCCGCCTCCTCCAACAACCAAACCGTGGGAGGCGGAAGCCAAGCAAGAGAGCACGGCCGTCGAATTCCAAGGCGCGAGGCGGGATGCGTACGCTTGTGGTCAATCCGTAAAGATCGACCAGCAACTCTCCCGGAAAAACGACCTTGGCCGCCCACGATCTCGCGTCCAGGAACCACGGAGGCCGTTGATAGAACGCCGGGTCGCGACGCGTTTGAAAGCCGTATGGCGGAACTGGAATCCTCAGATCCTGGCCCCTTCAAATCCGAACGCGATCCTTCCCATCGTGAGCAACCTCCTGTCCAGGCGCGATTGAGCCGGCTCTTGCCACGGCGGGTCCCGGTCGTGACAATCGCAGCGACCGGTCGTGAACTAGAATCACAATGGGGACGGCCCGAGGCGACGGGCCGCCCGCCCAAGATGGTCCATTTCGTTTTGTCTTTCAACTCCCGAAGGCGAGTCATCGTGTGATCCAGGTTGATCGCCTCCGCAAAGCGTTCCATGACTACCGGCGAGGGTGGGTCGCGGCCATCGATGACGTGAGCTTCCAGTGCGCGCCCGGTGAGATCTTCGGGCTACTGGGGCCCAACGGCGCAGGCAAGACGACGACCTTGCGCATTCTGAGCACGGTCCTCCAGCCCAGCGGCGGAACGGCCGTCGTGGCCGGGTTCGACGTGGTCAAGTCGCCCGAGGCCGTCCGCGCCCATATCGGCTACATGTCAGCGAGCACCGGCATCTACGACCGCATGACCGCCTGGGAGTTGGTCGAGTACTTCGGCCAGCTCTACGGCCTTTCCCCGGATCGCCTGCGGGAGCGGATGGAAACCATCTTCGGCTGGCTTCAGATGAACGACTACCGCGACGTGCTGGGCTCAAAAATGTCCACCGGCATGCGTCAGAAGGTCTCGATCGCCCGGACGATCGTCCACGATCCGCCGGTCCTGATTTTCGACGAGCCGACCTCCGGGCTGGACGTGCTGGTGGCCCGCGTCGTCCTGCGCAAGATCGCCGAGCTGCGCGACCAGGGCAAGACGATCGTTTTCTCGACCCACTCGATGCACGAGGTCGAGGCCCTCTGCTCGCGCGTGGCGATCATCCACCGGGGTCGCGTTCAGGCCGATGGCGCGCCGGACGAGCTGCTCGACCGCTTCGGTCAGCCCAACCTTGAAGAACTCTTCTTTGCCCTGGTCGAGCGCGCCGACGCCGCCAAGGGCGACCCGGTGCCGGTCGATTGAAAGGCCCACGCTCCATGCGCTGGTCGATCGTCTGGGTGATCTTCCGCCGAGAAGTCCGCGACCAGTTGCGCGACCGGCGGACTCTGCTGCTGATCTTCGTGATGCCGATCCTGCTGTATCCCATTCTGGGCATCGGCACCGCGCAGCTCCAGTTCACGATCGACCAGAAACCTCGGACAGTGGTGCTCCTCGGCGCGGACAACCTCCCGCCCCCCCCCCCCCTGCTCGCCGAGGGGGGAGATCGCTTCCATCCCGCGCTGCTCGCCAAGGCCGATACGCCCCTGCTGCACGTCCGGACCGAGCCGGTGGGGTCGCCCTGGGAGCAGGCCGACTTCCGCAGGGCCGCGCTCCGCAAGGGGATGGCCCACGTCGTGCTCGCGATCCCCGCCGACTTCCGGGAGGGCCTGGAGCAGCCCAGGACCGTCCGCCTGCCCATCGTCTTCGATAGCACCGACGAGCAAGGGGGCCTGGCCGATCGCCGCGTCCGCGAGGTCCTCTCGGCCTGGAGCGACGCCATCGTCAAGGGGCGGCTCGACCGTGACGGCAAGCCGGACGCCTACACGGTGCCCTTCCGGACGAAGACCGAGAACGTCGCCACGCCGGCCGAGTCGGGGGCCAGCGTGTGGGCGAAGCTTTTCCCGTTTCTGCTGGTGATGATGTCGTTGACGGGCGCCTTCTACCCGGCGGTGGACCTTTGCGCCGGTGAGAAAGAACGCGGGACGATGGAGACCCTGCTGATCTGCCCGGCCACCCGCGCCGAGATCGTGATCGGCAAGTTCCTCACGGTCGTCCTCGCCAGCATGGCCACGGCAATTCTCAACCTCCTGAGCATGGGCCTGACCGGCTGGCAGCTTGCCAGCCAGCTCGGCGCGCTGTCCAAGGGGGGACCGGGCGCGAGTGCCCCGATCATGGCCGCGCCGTCGCTGTTCTCGGCCGTGTGGATGATTTTATTGCTGGTCCCCCTGTCGGCCTTCTTCAGCGCCGTCTGCCTGGCACTGGCGGTGTTGGCCCGGAGCATGAAGGAGGGGCAGTACTACATGACGCCGCTCTACATGGTGGCGCTGCCCCTGATCTTCGTGACGCTGGTCCCGGGCATCAAGCTGGACCTGTTCACGAGCCTGATCCCGATCACGGGCGTCTCGCTGTTGCTGCGGGCGCTGATGCAGGGAGAGTATGGCGTCGCGCGGAGCTACTCGCTGCCGGTGCTCGTCCCGACGGCCGTGTACGGCTGGATGGCCCTACGCTGGGCGATCAACCAGTTCAAGCGCGAGGAGGTCCTGTTCCGCGAGGCGGAGCGCCTTGACCTGGTGAGCTGGGCCCGGCACCTGCTGCGGCACAAGCCAGAAACGCCCGGCACCGCGGACGCCCTGCTCTGCTTCTCGCTGATGCTGGCCTCGGCGTGGTTCATGTTCGGCACGATGGCCTCGTCGCTGCGGGGGATGGTGCTCGGGCAACTGGGGTTCATCCTCGGCCCGCCGGTGATCCTGTCCCTCCTCTTCAATTCCCGCCCGAGGAAGACCCTGCGGTTGAACTGGCCCCGGCCGCGCTACCTCGTGATGGCCGCGGCCCTGGCTCTGGCGGTCCACCCACTCGCTGGCGAGCTCAGGGTCTGGGTCGAGCACTTCTTCCCCGCGCCCGACCTGGTCAAGGCGATGCTCAAGGAGCTGGAGTCGAAAATCCCCAACCTCTGGACGGGTTTACTCGTCCTGGCGGTCGTCCCGGCGTTCTGCGAGGAGGTCGCCTTCCGCGGCTACATCCTCTCGGGCCTCCAGCGAGGGGGCACGACACGCTCGGCGATCGTGATCTCGGCGCTCCTCTTTGGCTTCATGCACGTGCTGCTGAACCTCTTCCAGCAGTTCTTCAACGCGGCGCTCCTGGGCGTCGTACTGGGCTACCTCGCCGTGCGGAGCCGCAGCCTGCTGCCGGGCATTGTCTTCCACCTGCTCCACAACGGCCTCGCGGTGGCGCTGGGGACCGTCCTGGCCGAACCGAGGTGGGGCCCGGTGTCGAGGACCCTCTATCGGAACCAGACTCAGGGGCTGTATCGTGCCCAATGGGTTTTCCTCGGGGCGATGGCCACCGCCGCCCTGATCGTCGTCCTGGTCCGCGACGGCCGATCCAAGTCGCCGGGGGCGAGTGACCCGGTCGCCGACGCGGCCTGAAATTCACCCCTTTGCCGACGACCTGATGAGCACGCGACCGTCGCTGACGCTGGGTGCCCGCTACATCCTCCCCGTCGAAGGGCCGCCCGTCGCTGACGGCCTCCTGACGATCGAGAAGGGTCGGATCGCACGCCTCGAACCGCGGGGGACGGCGAGGGCCGACGTGGACCTCGGCAACGTCGCGATCACTCCCGGCTTCGTCAACGCGCACACCCACCTGGAACTCTCGCCCGTATCGGGCGGGGGCGACGGCCCGGAGGACGAGATCGCCTGGCTACGGCGGGTGATCGACCAGCGACGTGCCGTCGGGCGCGACGACCTCCGCGCCGCCGTCGCCCGCAACCTCCAGGCGGCCCTGATTGCGGGGACCACCCTGATCGCCGACACCACCACGGGCGGCCTGAGCTGGGACGCGATCGCGAAGGCGCCGGTGCGCGGGGTGGTCTTCGCTGAGCTGGTTGGTTTGAAGCGTATCCGTGGGCTCCACACCGAGCAGGAGGCGATCGAGTGGCTGGCCTCGGTGCGTCCTGAGGAGCAGGTCGCCTCGTGCGCGCTGCCGGGGCTGAGCCCCCATGCGCCCTACAGCACCTCGGGGTGGCTCTACCATCGGGCCGTCGCCAACCGCCTGCCGCTCTCGACGCATCTGGCGGAGATGCCCGAGGAGCTGGAATTGCTGTCGACGCGCGGCGGCCCCCTGCGACGGTTCCTGGAGGACCTTGACGCCTGGGACGACGACTGGGAACCGATCGGCCCGAGGCCCGCCGACTTCGTGCGCAAGGGGGATTTGCGCCGGGCCGACTGGCTGATCGCCCACGGCACGTACCTCGACCCCTCGGACTTCTGGCAGCTTCGCCCCGAGGCCGCTCCGGAAGGCCGCCGCGTGGCGGTCGCGTACTGCCCGAGGACGCACGCCCGCTTCGGGCACGCCCCCCATCCCTTCCGCGCGATGCTGGAGCGAGGGGTCGTGGTCTGCCTGGGGACCGACAGCCTGGCCTCGTCGCCAACGCTCGGCATCCTCGACGAGGCCCGCTTCCTCCACCGGGCCGACCCAACCCTGCCCGGCGCACTCTTGCTGACGATGGCCACCCTCTTTGGCGCCTGGGCCTTGAAGGCCGACGGTGTCACCGGCAGCCTGAAGCCCGGGAAGTCCGCCGATCTGGCCGTCGTCGCTCTGCCGGATCGCGAGGATTCCGACCCCTATGCGCTGATCTTCGACTCCGACTTGCCCGTGGTGGCCACCGCCTTCGAAGGGACGTTCGACGGCCGGGCCGCGCCGGGCGGCTGAGGGGGATGCGGGCGGCTCAGGAGTCGCTGGCCGAGACGACTTCGTCGTTGGCCCGAGTCCCCAGGGCCCACCAGACCGGGATAGCAACGCTGGATGACCGGAACTCTCCCCCTCGTCAGATTCGCACGAACTGATTCCCCGGCACGCGGCGGATGAGCCGGCGCATCTCCAGGACGCTGAGGGTGGCCATCACCTGCGAGGCGGTCAGGCCCGTCCGGGCGATCAACTGGTCGACCGCTTGCGGCAGGTCTTCGAGCTTGCCCAGCAGCGAGCGCTCCAGGTCCGAGAGGGTCAACTCCGCCGGGTGGCGGACAGCCGGGGCGTCGGCGGTGGACGGGACCGCGCGCACCAAGGGGCCGAGTTCCTCCAGGATGTCGTCGACGGTCTCCACGAGCCGCGCGCCGTCGCGGATCAGGCGGTGACTGCCCTTGCTCAGCAGGCTGTCAACCGGCCCGGGGACGGCAAATACCTCGCGGTTCTGCTCCATCGCGTGATGAGCCGTCGAGAGCGATCCGCTACGCCAGGCCGCCTCCACCACGACCACGCCGAGGCATAAGCCGGAGATGATCCGATTGCGCTGGGGGAACAGGCCCGCCAGCGGCTGCTGGCCCATGGGCATCTCGCTGAGCAAGGCCCCGGCGCCGGCGACCTCCGCGGCGAGGTCGGCGTGCTCGGGGGGATACACCTCGGCCAGGCCGTTGCCCATCACGGCCAGGGTCCGTCCCCCAGCCTTGAGCGCCCCGCGGTGCGCCGCCGCGTCGATCCCTCGCGCCAGGCCCGAGACGACCGTCAGGCCGACCCTTGCCAGCGACCCCGCCAGCCGATCGGCGATCCGCAGCCCGTAAGGGGTGCAACGCCTCGATCCCACGATCGCGATCGCCAGGGCGTCTCCCGGCGTCCATTCCCCCTTCACGTACAGCAAGGGGGGCGGGTCGGGGATGTCCTTCAGCGGCGGCGGGTATTCCGGCGAGTCCAGCGGCAGGGTCCGGACGCCGGCGCATCGGCAGAGTTCCAGCTCGGCGTCGGCGTCGTTGTCGCGTCTGGCGCTGGAGATCAGGCCCGCCAGCTTGGGACCGACCCCCTGAACGTCGCGCAGGGCCGAAATCGACGCCCCGAGGACTCGCGTCGCCGTCCCGAATTTCGCCAGCAGGGCGCGGCTCGTCAGGGGCCCGACGCCGGGGACCATCGTCAGGCAGACCAGGTCGCGGAGGCCGGGATCGACTTCGGGCTCGGGATTTGGCTCGGCCACGCGGCTACCTCGCACCCAGGACGCCCCGGACGTCTTCCTCGGAGGGCGCGTCGGTCAGCTCGACCTCGCCGATGCGCCTCGGCAGCACGAACCGCGTGCGGCCCCCGCGATTCTTCTTGTCGCGCCCCATCGCGTCGAGGAGCCGTTCGGGATCGAGGCCAGGCGCGACGGTCGGCAGGCCGAAGCGGTCCAGGAGGGCCGCGATCCGCGCGGTCGTCTCGGCGTCGACCCAGCCCAGTTTCTCGGCCAGGCGGGACTCGGCGACCATGCCGACCGCGACGGCTTCGCCGTGCCGGAAGGCGCCGTCGTAGCCGGCGACGGCCTCGATGGCGTGACCGATCGTGTGGCCGAAGTTCAAGACGGCCCGCAGCCCGGTCTGCTCGCGCTCGTCGCGCGAGACCACTTCCGCCTTCAGCTCGCAACTGCGGCGGATGATCGCCTGGATGGCCCCGGGCTCCCGCCGCAAGATGGCGTCGGCCGCGCCTTCCAGGGTCGCGAAGAACGCGCCGTCGAGGATCACCCCATACTTGACCACCTCGGCCAGTCCGCAACGCAGCTCGCCGGTGGGAAGGGTGTCCAGGGTCTCGGCGTCGATCCAGACGCCGACGGGCTGATGGAAGGCTCCGATGATGTTCTTGGCTTTGGGGTGGTTGACGCCGACCTTGCCGCCCACGGCGCTGTCCACCTGGGCGAGCAGGCTGGTGGGGACCATCAAGAGCGGCAGGCCCCGGGCATAAGTCGCCGCGGCGAAACCCGCCAGGTCGCCCACGACGCCGCCCCCCAGGGCCACCACGCAGGCGTGGCGGTCCGCCTTCATCGCCACGAGGCGATCCCAGATCGCGGCGGCGTGGTTGAGGCTTTTGCTCGCCTCGCCCGCGGCGACGGTGAGGACCTCGGTGGCGATGCCGACAGCCTGCAACCTCTCGACGAACCTGGAGGCCCAGGGGGCGAGGTTCGTGTCTGTGACGATCAGGGCGCGGGAGCAGCCCCGGCCGGCCCAGGTCGCGTCCAGGACCTCGCGTGCGAAGGGGCCAAAGCCCTTGAGACCACCCGAAACGACCCGGATCGGGTACGATCGCGGGCCGAGGTCCACGGTGACGACGCCCCCGGGCTCGTGCGGATTCGGCTGGCCTGGGCTCGCGGTGGTCATGGGCAGACTCTAGCGGCGACCCGGAGCCGGGGTCAAGCGGCCCGAGGCTGCGCCGCGTTGCCGGCCGGGGGGGCGGCTGCTACACTGAGTGTGTGGGGGGGGAGACGTCCGACGCCCCGGACCCTTCGCGGGTGGCCTCTCATGAGCGATCCTTTTTCGTGGTCGGTCAACCTGGGACGGTGGTCCGGGACGACGGTCCGTATCCACTTGCTCCTGATCCTGTTCGCGGTCGGGCGGCTGTTTGACGCCCTCTTCTTGACGAAAAACCAGTCGCCACAGAGCCAGCCGGTGCTGGAAACGGCGGCCTGGCTCCTGTTGCTCCTGGGGGCGCTGGTCCTTCACGAGTTGGGCCACGCGGCGATCGCCTCCCGCGTGGGGGCCGACTACGACGAGATCCGCCTCTGGCCGCTGGGAAACCTGTCCGGCCCTGGGGCGGGGATCGGCTCGCGCGCCTCCGAGAACATCCTGGTGGCACTGGCCGGGCCGCTGACAAGCCTGGGGGTGGCGATCGTCACAGCCCTGGGGCTGAATCTGGCGCACACCCAGCTCGTCATCAACCCCTTCGGCAACTCGGTGCTGGTGGGCAAGGAGCTGGTCAACTTCGGCGGGGCGCCCCTGATCGGCAAGGACGAGGTGGCCGCGGCGTTCACCTCGGTCTGGTGGATCGGCTGGTTCGGCTACCTGAACTGGCTCCTCTTCGTCGCCAACCTGATCCCCGCGCTGCCGATGGACATGGGCCGTGTCGCCCGTTCCGCGTTGTCTGGCCCGACCTTCGGCCCGCCTCGCGACGGCGTCGCCGCCCCCCTGCTGGCCCGTGCCT
>JAABUQ010002483.1_pt1 | contig 36361 bp, 24 predicted proteins | sample 5560001 | NCBI WGS metagenome assembly JAABUQ01 (sample SAMN10711888, study PRJNA513371) | rock metagenome | isolation source: Antarctica rocks | place: Antarctica: Victoria Land, Finger Mt nord | collected 2015-12-18 | reverse complement strand
ATCGCAGCGTCGGGCGGTTCCGCGCCTTCGCCCGCGGCCGACGCGACTGTCCCTCGTCGATCACCGTGCGATCGGCCATCCGATCGAGTGTCCATCCGACCATCATCGCGAGCAGCGGGGCGACGAACATCTGGAGCAAGGTGCTGGTGAACATCAGGCGACTCCGTCGGTCCCGGAGGAGATCGAGCAAACGAGCCCGATCGACTGATCAGGCTTCGACGACGTCATGGTAGGGCGACCCGGTGAAACGGCCGTGAATCGCCCGTGAACTCTGCTTCATCACCTCGACCGGTCGCGATCGGTCCCTAAAATCGGCTTCACCTCGGCCCTTCGACCTTGCCGACCCCTAAACTACAAGCAGGCGCCGGGCAGGGATCTTCGAGATCAGGAAGCGGTGATCGATGGGCGTGCGGATTCTCGTCGTCGAGGACGACCTCAAGATCAGCCGGTTCCTCGTCCGGGGCCTCCGCGAGGAGGGGTACACCATCGAGCACGCCGAGACCGGCGGGATCGCCTGGCATGCCTTGCGCTCGGGCCAGTGGGACCTCGTGCTGCTCGACTGGTGGCTGCCCGACGAGGACGGCCTGTCCCTGCTCCAGCGGTTCCGCCAGCTCGACCGGCGCACGCCCGTCCTCTTCCTCACCGCACGCGACGCCGTGTCCGACCGGGTCCGGGGGCTCGATGCCGGCGCCGACGATTACCTGTGCAAGCCGTTCTCGTTCGACGAGCTGCTGGCCCGGATCAGGTCGCTGACCCGCCGCCGCGAGTCGAGCGACGGCACGACCCTGGCCCTCGGCGACCTCCGGGTCGACCTCGCGACCCAGCGGGCCGAGCGCTCCGGCCAGCCGCTCGACCTCACGGCCAAGGAGCTGTCGCTGCTGATCTTCTTCCTCCGCCACCCCGGCCAGGTCCTGACCCGGACCCGGATCTACGAGCACGTCTGGGACGAGCGCTATGATGGGCTCTCGAATACCCTGGAGGTCCACGTCAAGGAGCTTCGCCGCAAGCTGGAGGCGAAGGGGTCGCGGGTGATCCAGACCTTGCGAGGGCGGGGCTACCTGCTGGGCGACCCGCCCGAGCAAGCGACGGGGCTTGATTCATGAGCCTGGCGGCCCGCCTCAATGCGTTCTTCCTGGTCGCGGTGGGGCTCCTGCTGGGTGCGTTCTCGGGGACGCTCTACCTCCTGGCCCGGACCCACCTGCACCGCGAGGTCGACGAGAGCCTCGTCTTGGTCCTGGACCAGATCGCCTCGACCGTCGTGGACCGCTCGGGCATGGTCGGCTGGCGGCCGGGCCGGTGGACCCCCACGCCCGGGCTCCACGGGGGTGTTGAGTTGACCCAATGGGCGATCTTCGACGACCAAAGGGTCGCCATCGATGACTCCTGGGACCTTACCCGGGGCGACGAGGCCCGGGTGCTCGCCCTGATCCCCCCCGTCGGCCACGACCACCTGACCATCACCGCCGAGGACGGCCGTAACTGGAGGCTGGCGGTCCGCCGCCTGGCCGCATCCCCTTCGCCATCCCCCTCCCCCTCGATGGCGAGCCCGATGGGCGAGGACGACGAGGCCGACGAGGCGGACGAGCCGGACGAGGAGGACGTGGTGTACAAGTCGGCCTCCTCGAAGGACTCCACGCCCGTCAGGTCGCCCTACCTTGATCTGGCCACCGCCACGCCGCTCGATCCGGTCGAGTCGAGCCTCAGGCTGGTGGCGATGAGCCTCGCGGCCGGCTCGATCGGGCTCTGGTCCCTGGCGGCGCTCCTGGGTCGCCAGGCCAGCCGGAGGGCCCTCCGGCCGATGACCCGGATGTCGACCGTCGCCCGGACGATGTCGGCGGCCGACCGGGGCCAGCACCTGCCCAGCCCCGGCACCCGGGACGAGCTGGAGGAGCTGGCCCAGTCGTTCAACGGCCTGATCGACCGGCTCCACGAGGCCCTGGCCCGGCAGCACCGCTTCACCGGCGACGCCTCGCACCAGCTCCGCTCTCCCTTGACCGCCCTGATCGGCGAGATCGAGGTCGCCCGCCGCCGCGACCGCTCGCCCGAGGACTACCGCCAGATCCTCGACGAGGTCCACGACGACGCCCTCCGCCTCGGCCAGATCGTCGAGGCGCTGCTCTTCCTCGCGCGGGGCGAGGCCGACGCCGGCCACCCCGGCCTCGTCCCGGTCGACCTCGCCCGCTGGGTCCGCGACCACCTTCGCGACGCGCCCGAACGCGACCAGGACGTCCAGATCGTCGCCGACGGCGGGCGATACCCCGTCCAGGCCCACCCCGCGCTCCTGGGCCAGCTCCTCGACAACCTGATCGACAACGCCGCCAAGTACGGCCCCCCGGGCGGCCCGATCGTCGTCCGCCTGGCCCGAGAGACGGGCCGGGTCGAGCTCGCCGTCGAGGACCGGGGCCCTGGCATCCGCCCGGAAGACCTCCAACACCTGTTCGAGCCCTTCTTCCGATCCGAGGAGGCCCGTCGGCTCGGCCGGCCCGGGGTCGGCCTCGGCCTCGCCGTGGTCCAGCGGATCGCCTCGTCGATTGGGGGCGAGGTTATCGCCTCGAACCTGCCAGGCGGAGGGGCCCGCTTCGCCGCCCGCTTCCCCGAGTACCGGCACGATCTCGACCCTGCCTGACCCTTGCTCAGCCGGCCCGTTCGCCCCGCCATCCGAGGAACCTGGCCGCCTCGTCCGCCTTGTCGAAGACGTCCCAGTAATCCTCCATCCGCATCGTCTCCAGGTACTTGAGCATCGGCTTCGAGACCTGGGCGAGCACGACCTCCCCGCGCTCCCGGCGGACGAGCCGCGTCAACGTCATCAACAGCCCGAGCAGGGTCGCGCCCGTCTCTCGGACCCCGACCAGCTCCAGGACGAATCGGCGGCACCCGTCGTCGAGCAGGTCGCCGACGTCCCGGCCGGCGTCGAAGTGCCTGGGGTCGTTCATCAGGTAGCCGATCCCGCTCAAGATCGCCACCTCGCCCGCATACCGGACCTGGATCGCCATCGACTCGCCCCCTATCCCGTGCCGCCCACACCCCTCCAATTTGATTTTAGGCGACCCATCCAACATCGAGAATAAGGCGCGGATCAAGGGATCGGGATCGGGATCGGTTCGTCAAATCTGTATGCCTGAACGTGTAATTTTGACGAGCCGAGCGCCCCCCAACATCCAGGTGTCTTGATGGTGGGGCTCGCTCGGCTCGACCCACCCTAGATGATTGCTTGCTTCCCTCGACGGATCATCCGGCGGGATTGAGGGGATTCGCTCCTTGACCGTGCGACCGGCCAAGATTTAACATTGGGTTCGATCCTCGTGATGCGCCAGCCTCGCCCCCGCCCGGTCCCCGATCCATTTGCCCCCGAGATGGTCCCGAGCGACCCGACACCGCGTCGGCCCGCCTCGGTCTATCCTTGGCCGGCGAACGTTCGACGACCGATCCCGGCCGGACCGGATCTCGCCCCGCCTTCGATCCCGGTGCATCCCGATCAAGTCCGACCACCGCCCGCCCTTGAGTCGTCGAAGAGGGAAAATCGATGAGCCGAACCGGGACCGCAACTGCTCGACCGTCGCGGATCGTTCGGGCCTGGGCCTGGCTCGCGATCGGGTTCGTCTGGCCTGTCGCGACCGCCTTCGCCGACGAGTCGGTCGAGTACAACCGCGACATCCGGCCGATCCTCCGCGAGACCTGCTTCCAGTGCCACGGCCCGGACACCGCGGCGCGGAAGGCGAACCTCCGGCTCGACAAGCGGGAGGCGGCCATCGAGGCCGGCGCGTTCAAGCCGGGTGACGTCGCCGCCAGCGAGCTGATCGCCCGGGTCCTGAGCGACGACCCCGAAGAGCTGATGCCCCCGCCCGACTCGCACAAGAAGCTCGACGCGAAGCAGAAGGACCTCCTCAAGCGCTGGGTGGCCTCGGGAGCCGAGTACCAGCCGCACTGGGCGTTCATCGCCCCGGTCAAGGCCGAGCCGCCGACGCCGAAGCTCCAGGGTTGGGCCCGGAACCCGATCGACCGGTTCCTCCTGGCGAAGATGGAGGAGAAGGGGTTCAAGCCCGCCCCCGAGGCCGCCCGGCGGACCCTGGCCCGCCGCCTCAGCCTCGACCTGATCGGCCTGCCCCCCAAGCCCGAGGAGGTCGAGGCGTTCGTCAACGACGCCTCCCCCTCGGCTTATGAGACCTACGTCGACAAGCTGATGGCCTCCCCCGCCTGGGGCGAGCACCGCGGCCGGTACTGGCTCGACGCCGCCCGATACGCCGACACTCACGGCATCCACTTCGATAATTACCGCGAGATGTGGTCGTATCGCGACTGGGTCCTCAACGCGCTCAACGCCAACATGCCCTTCGACCGGTTCGCCGTCGAGCAACTGGCCGGCGACCTCCTGCCCAGGCGGACCCTGGAGCAGCAGGTCGCCTCGGGCTTCAACCGGTGCAACATCACCACGAATGAGGGCGGGGCGATCAACGAGGAATACCTTGTGCTCTACGCCCGCGACCGGACCGAGACCGCCTCGCAGGTCTTCCTCGGCCTGACCACGGGTTGCGCGGTCTGCCACGACCACAAGTTCGACCCGATCAGCCAGAAGGAGTTCTACGAGCTTTCGGCTTTCTTCAACAACTCGACCCAGGCGGCGATGGACGGCAACATCAGCGACACGCCGCCGATCGTCTTCGTCCCCGCGCAGGACGACCGCAGCCGCTGGGAGACCCTGCTCGCCGAACTCGCCGGCGCGAAGAAATCCCTCGACACTCGCCGCGAGGCCGCCCGGCCCGAGTTCGACAAGTGGCTCGCCTCCGGCACGGCCCAGACCCTCTCGGCCGAGGTCCCGGCCGCCGACCTCAAGCTCCGGGCCAAGGTCGACGACCGCGATACCGCGAGCAAGTCGACCGGCGCCGCCCTGGAGCTGGCCGACGTCGGCGACTTCGAGAAGGATCAGCCCTTCTCCTTCGGCGCCTGGGTCAAGCCGGGCAAGGCTGGCCTGGGCGGGGCCCTGATCGCTCGGATGGACGAGGCCGACGAGCACCGGGGGTGGGACCTCTGGCTCGAAGGCGGCAAAGTCGCCTCGCACCTCGTCCACAAGTGGCCCGGCGACGCGATCAAGGTCGTCTCCGACATCCCGCTCAAGGTCGGCGCCTGGAACCACGTCCTGGTCACCTACGACGGCTCGTCGGAGGCGTCCGGGCTCAAGATCTATGTCGACGGCCGGGCACGCCCCGCCACGGTCGCGGCCGACGCCCTCAAGAACAGCATCCGGACCAAGGTCCCGTTCAAGGTCGGCCAGCGGAACAACTCGGCCCGGGTCGAAGACATCGTCACCCACGACTTGAGGGTCTACGGCCGGGCGTTGGCCGCCTCGGAAGTCGAGCAGGTCGTCGGGCTCACCCAGGCGGCCTACCTCGCCTCGAAGCCGGCCGACAAGCGGACGCCCGCCGAGGTCGAGCTGGCCTTCCGGCCCTACTTCGACGCCAGGGTGCCCGAGGGCAAGCCGCTCCGGGAGGCCCTGGCCGCGCTTGAGGCCGAGCAGGCCGCGATCAAGGGCAGGGGCACCGTCGCCCACGTCATGAACGAGCGGGCCGAGCCGGCACTCGCCTTCGTCCTCAACCGGGGGGACTACGACAAGAGGCGCGACCAGGTCCAGGCCAACACCCCGGCCGTGCTCCCGCCGATGCCGTCCGACCTCCCGAGGAACCGCCTGGGGCTGGCCCAGTGGCTGGTCCGGCCCGAGAACCCCCTGACCGCGCGGGTCACCGTCAACCGGTTCTGGCAGGAGATCTTCGGCAACGGCCTGGTCCGGACCGCCGGCGACTTCGGCCTCACCGGCGAGCCACCCACCCACCCCGAGCTGCTCGACTGGCTGGCCGTCGACTTCCGCGACGGGGGCTGGGACGTGAAGCGGTTCTTCAAGCTGATGGTCACCTCGGCCGCCTACCGCCAGTCGGCGGCGGCCTCGCCCGACCTGATCGAGCAGGACCCGCAGAACCGCTACCTCGCCCGAGGCTCCCGCTACCGGATGGACGCCGAGATGATCCGCGACTACGCCCTGGCCGCCTCCGGCCTGCTCGTCGACCGGGTCGGCGGGCCGAGCGTCCGCCCCTACCAGCCCGAAGGGGTCTGGGAGGCGGTGGCGATGCCCGGCAGCAACACCCGCGACTACAAGCGCGACTCGGGCGCGAAGCTCTACCGCCGGAGCATGTACACCCTCTGGAAGCGCGCCGCGCCGCCGGCCTCGATGGACCTCTTCAACGCCCCGGGCCGCGAGGTCTGCGCCGTCAAGCGGGAGCGGACCAACACCCCGCTCCAGGCGCTGGTGACCATGAACGACGACCAGTTCGTCGAGGCGGCCCGCCACCTCGCCCAGCTCACCCTGAAGCAAGGGGGAGAGTCGGACGACGCCCGGCTCGACTTCGCCGCCCGTCGCCTCCTGGCCCGGCCCCTCCGCGAGGCCGAGGTCAAGGTCATCCGCGAGTCGCTGGGCGGCCTGCTCGCCTACTACCAGGAGCACCCAGACGACGCCGCCAAGCTGCTCGCGGTGGGCGAGTCGAAGGCCGAAAAGGGTCTCGACCCGGGCACCCTGGCGGCCTGGACGATGCTGGCCAACGAGCTGCTCAACCTCGACGAAGTCCTGAACAAGTGATCGGGCACAGCGGGCGTCTCGAAATGCCGGGCGAACGATCGGAGACCAGGCCATGAATCCGTTCCAGGAATACGTCCGCTCCGAGTCGCGCCGGCAGTTCCTCGGCCGGGGCGTGAACGCCGTCGGCTGGGCGGCGTTGACGTCCCTGTTCGGGGCCGATCGGGCGGGTTCGAAGGCCCTGGGGGCCGAGGGCGGGGTCCTGCCCGGCCTGGCCCACTTCGCGCCCAAGGCCAAGCACGTCATCTACCTGCACATGGTCGGCGGCCCCTCGCAGCTCGACCTGTACGACTACAAGCCCAGGATGGGCGAGTGGTTCGACAAGGACCTGCCCGACTCCGTCCGGATGGGCCAGCGGCTGACGACGATGACCTCGGGCCAGAAGCGGTTCCCGATCGCCCCCTCGAAGTACAAGTTCGCCCAGCACGGCCAGTCGGGGATGTGGGTCAGCGAGCTGCTGCCTTATACGTCGAAGATGGTCGACGACCTCTGCTTCATCCGCTCGATGAACACCGAGGCGATCAACCACGAGCCGGCCATCACCCTGATGCAGACCGGCAACATGGTCACCGGCCGGCCTTGCCTGGGGAGCTGGGCCTCCTATGGGCTCGGCTCGGGCAACCAGAACCTGCCGACCTTCGTCGTCCTCGTCGCCCGGCCGAGCAACACCGAGCAGATCCAGGCGATCTCGGCCCGGCTCTGGTCCTCGGGCTACCTCCCGGGCGAGCACGCCGGCGTCTCGTTCCGGAGCGGCGGCGACCCGATCCTCTACATCAACAACCCACCGGGAGTCCCGGCCGAGGTCCGCCGCCGGACCCTCGACGGCCTCCGGGCGCTCAACGAGATGAACTACGAGGTCGTCGGCGACCCCGAGACCCACACCCGGATCGAGCAATACGAGCTGGCCTTCCGGATGCAGTCGAGCGTGCCCGACCTGACCGCCATCTCCACCGAGCCCAAGTCGACCTTCGACCTCTACGGCGAGGAGGCCAAGAAGGCCGGCAGCTTCGCCCACTCCGCCCTGATGGCCCGCCGGATGGTCGAGCGCGGCGTCCGGTTCGTCCAGATCTACCACAACAACTGGGACACCCACAGCAACGTCTCGGGCCGCCTCGCCAGCCAGTGCAAGGACGTCGATCAACCTTGCTGGGGCCTCGTCCAGGACCTGAAGGCCCGGGGCCTCCTCGACGAGACCCTGATCATCTGGGGGGGCGAGTTCGGCCGGACCGTCTATTCCCAAGGGGGACTGTCCAAGGACAACTACGGCCGGGACCACCATCCCCGCTGCTACACGATGTGGATGGCCGGCGGCGGCGCCAGGCCCGGCACGGTCCACGGCGAGACCGACGACTTCTCCTACAACATCATCAAGGACCCCGTCCACATCCGCGACTTCCACGCCACCGTCCTCCAGCTCCTCGGCTTCGACCACGAGCGCTTCACCTACCGCTACCAAGGGCTCGACCAGAAGCTGACCGGCGTCGAGAAGGCCCACGTCGTCAAGGCCCTCCTGGCCTGATCCGGCCCGGACGACCGGGGGCCCTCCCCAATGGCCGATGAGCTGGGGAAAGATTTGATTGGCACGTCCGGCCGGGCGTAAGGTTATGTTTGAGGGGGATTTGGAGGCATGAGGTGGATCGAGCTGGCGTGCATTTGATCAAGGTCATCCGGTCTGGCCCTTCGTTTGCTCAAAATCCGCACGTCGTGCTCAACCCGACCCTTGGGTAGGTGGAGGAGAATCCGATGCGTCGATCCTTGTTGGGCGTCTCGATCATGGCAGCCGGCGTGCTGGGTACCTTGAGCCTGGGGGCCGGCCGAGCTTCGGCCCAATATCCCGGCGGCGGGGTGGTCTACGAGACCGTGGCCCCGGCGACGAGCGCGGTCACCTACGGCGAGCAGACCCGGGTCCGCTACAAGCGGAACAAGACGGTGATCCGCGAGCGTCCGGTCGCCTACGTCACCCGGACCCCGGCCGTGGTCCGCGAGACCCGGTACGTCCAGTCCGCCCCGTTGATCGAGTCGCGGATCATCCAGCCCGCGCCGGTGGTCGAGTCGCGGATCATCCAGCCGGAGCCGGTGATCCAGACCCGCTACATCACCGGCTATCCCTATTGATCGAGTTTCGGCCGATCGAAGCGAGATTCAGACAACACAAGCCGGGGCAGCCTGATCAGGGCTGGCCCGGCTTGTGGCCTTCCCGGGAGGCCTCGCGGATGACCCGGGCGAAGGCGATGGCCGCCGAGGTCCGGTAGGCGTCGCGATTCCAGAGGACCGCGGCGGTCCGGATCATCCGCGGGCCGAGGATCTTGATGAGCTGCAACCCCCGGGAGTCGTTCACCGCCCGGCGAGACAGGACGGTCGCCCCGGCGCCGAGGCGGACGATCTCCAGGAGCGAGTCGATGTCGTTCATCTCGACCGCGACCTCGGGCTGGACCTTCGCGGCCGCGAGCCGCTCGTCGATCAGGCGACGGGTCGAGAACTCCGGGCTGATCAGGACCATCGGCAGCCGGTCGAGGTCGCCCAGGGCCACGGTCGCACGACCGGCCAGCGGGTGGCCGTCGGCCACGACGAGGACGACCTCCTCGTCGAAGAGGGTCTCGGCCTCCACGCCGGGGGCCTCGGTCGGGGCGTAGGCGATCCCCAGGTCGAGCGTGCCGGCCACGAGGGCCTGCTCGATCGCCCGGCCGCTGGTCTTGTCGATCACCACCCCCACCCCCGGGTGGAGCCGGCGGAACTCGGCCACCGCCCGGGGGATCAAGGCCGTGCTGAACGAGTGGGTCACCCCGACCCGCAAGGTCCCCCGCCGCAAGCCTTGCAGGTCGGCCACCGCGCCCCGCCCAGCCTCCACCTCCCGCAAGGCCCGGAGCGCATGCTGGCGGAACAGGGCGCCGGCCTCGGTCAGCCGCACCGATCGGCCGATCCGGTCGAATAAAGGCAGGCCCAGCTCCCCCTCCAGCTCTTTAATTTGCGAGGATAGGGTCGGCTGCGAGACGTGCAGGCCCTCCGCCGCCCTGGTGAAGTGGAGGGCATCGGCCACGGCCAGGAAGTAGCGGAGGTGGCGGAATTCCACGTCGAGAAATCCTTCGGAACGATCAGCCCGCGCTATCGAAAGACGTCAAACAAACAATTGGACCTATCGAAGCGTACGCTATAAAGTAACGATATTCGCCCCCATCCGGGCAGCCTTTCTGCTCCCCCTTCACTCCGATCCCACGAGGGTTCGCTCCATGAGCGCCATCGCCGCGCGACCGACCACGGACAAGGGGCCGACCTCCCGGTCGCGCCTGGTCCAGTTCTGGACGACCACGATCGGCCTGAAACTGATCATGGCCGCCACGGGCGTCATGCTCTCGGGTTTCGTGCTGGTGCACATGCTGGGCAACCTCCAGATCTTCCAGGGGGCCGAGTCGCTCGACGCCTACGGCCGGCTCCTCCACAAGGAGCCCGCGATCCTCTGGGGGGCTCGCTTGAGCCTGCTCGGCGGGGTCGGGCTGCACATCTGGGCGTACCTGAAGTTGCGGTACCGGATCATCGCGGCCCGGCCGGTCGGCTATCGCCAGGTGAAGCGGAAGGAGTCGACGTTCGCCTCGCGGTCGATGCGGGTCACCGGCCCGCTCTTGCTGGCCTTCATCGTCTTCCACATCCTCCACCTGACCACCGGCTCGGTCCACCCCGACTACCACGAAGGTTCGGTCTACGCCAACCTGGTGACCGGCCTCCGGGTCGTCCCGGTGGCGATCATCTACGTCCTGGCGATGGCGATGCTCGGCGTCCACCTCTGGCACGGCGTCTGGAGCATGACCCAGACCCTGGGGGCCGACCAGGGTCGATACGGCTCGCCGGCGCGGCGGCTGGCGACGGCGTTCACGGCGGCGGTGGTCGGCGGGTTCGCGGTTGTCCCCCTGGCGATCGTGGCCGGCTTCATCAAGTGACCTTGAAACGGGAGCCTTTGCCGTGGAGCTGAACGCGAACATCCCGCCCGGATCGATCGAGCAGAAGTGGTCCGACCACAAGCTGCACATGAAGCTGGTCAACCCGTCGAACAAGCGGAAGTACTCGGTGATCGTCGTCGGCTCCGGCCTGGCCGGGAGTTCGGCCGCCGCCACCCTGGCCGAGCTCGGCTACAAGGTCGCCTGCTTCTGCTACCAGGACAGCCCCAGGCGGGCCCACTCGATCGCCGCCCAGGGGGGGATCAACGCCGCCAAGAACTACCAGAACGACGGCGACAGCGTCGAACGCCTCTTCTACGACACCGTCAAGGGCGGCGACTTCCGCTCGCGCGAGGCCAACGTCCACCGCCTGGCCGAGGTCTCGGTCGACATCATCGACCAGTGCGTCTCGCAAGGCGTCCCCTTCGCCCGCGAGTACGGCGGGACCCTGGCCAACCGCTCGTTCGGCGGGGCCCAGGTGTCGCGGACGTTCTACGCCCGGGGGCAGACCGGCCAGCAGCTCCTCCTGGGGGCCTATCAATCCCTGGAGCGGCAGATCGGCCTGGGCACCGTCTCGATGTTCCCCCGCCACGAGATGCAGGAGCTGGTCACGGTCGACGGCACGGCGCGGGGGATCGTCGCCCGCGACCTGGAGACCGGCAAGATCGAGTCGTTCGCGGCCGACGCCGTCGTCATGGCGACGGGCGGTTACGGCACGGTCTTCTATCTGGCCACCTACGCCAAGGGGTGCAACGCCTCGGCCGTCTGGCGGGCCTACAAGAAGGGCGCGGCGTTCGGCAACCCCTGCTTCACCCAGATCCACCCGACCTGCATCCCCGTCACGGGCGACCACCAGAGCAAGCTGACGTTGATGTCGGAGTCGCTCCGCAACGACGGCCGGATCTGGGTCCCCAAGAAGAAGGGCGACAACCGCCCGCCCGGCCTGATCCCCGAGGAGGAGCGGGATTACTACCTGGAGCGGAAGTATCCCAGCTTCGGCAACCTCTCGCCCCGCGACATCTCCTCCCGGGCCGCCAAGGAGGTCTGCGACGAGGGGCGCGGCGTGGGCCGGACCGGCCTCGGCGTCTACCTCGACTTCGCCGACTCGATCGAGCGGATGGGCGAGCGGACGATCCGCGAGCGGTACGGCAACCTCTTCGAGATGTACGAGCGGATCACCGACGAGGACCCGTACAAGGCCCCGATGCGGATCTACCCGGCCATCCACTACGCGATGGGCGGGCTCTGGGTCGACTACAACCTGATGAGCACCATCCCCGGCCTCTTCGTCGCCGGCGAGGCCAACTTCTCCGACCACGGGGCCAACCGCCTCGGCGCCAGCGCCCTGATGCAAGGCCTGGCCGACGGCTACTTCATCATCCCCTACACCATCGGCAACTACCTCGCTTCGAGCAAGCCGGCCAAGGTCTCGACCGACCACCCGGCCTTCCGCGAGGCCGAAAGTGCCGTCAACGCCCGGCTCAAGAAGCTGTTGAGCATCCGCGGGCGGCGGACTGTGGACATGTTCCACCGCGACCTCGGCAAGATCCTCTGGGACCTCTGCGGGATGGCCCGCAACGAGGAAGGGCTGAAAGAAGCCCTGCGGAAGATCCCCGCGCTCCGGCACGAGTTCTGGGAAGACGTCTGCGTGCTCGGCGAAGACGGCGAGGTCAACCAGTCGCTCGAGAAGGCGGGTCGGGTGGCCGACTTCCTCGAACTCGGCGAACTGCTCTGCCGCGACGCCCTGGAGCGCCGGGAATCGGCCGGGGCCCACTTCCGAGAGGAGTTCCAGACCCCCGACGGCGAGGCCGAGCGGAACGACGAGGACTTCTGCCACGTCGCCGCCTGGGAGTACTCCGGGGATGACTCGGACCCGATCCGCCACGCCGAGGCCCTGACCTTCGAACACGTCCCGCTCCAGACCAGGAGTTACAAATAATGGCCACCGCGATCGAAGCCACGACCCTGCCGACCCCGGGCGCCTCGGCCGACCGGGGCCACGACACGATCGACCTGACCCTGAACGTCTGGCGGCAGAAGAACCGCCAGGCCGAAGGCCGCTTCGTCACCTACGAGGCGCGGGGGATCAGCCCCGACATGTCGTTCCTGGAGATGCTCGACGTGGTCAACGAGCAGTTGATCTTGAAGGGCGAAGACCCGATCGCCTTCGAGCACGACTGCCGCGAGGGGATCTGCGGCTCGTGCGGGGTGGTCGTCGACGGCGAGGCCCACGGCCCCCGGAAGCAGACGACCACCTGCCAGCTCCACATGCGGAGCTTCCGCGACGGCCAGAGCCTGACCCTCGAACCCTGGCGGGCCGACGCCTTCCCCGTCGTCAAGGACCTGATCGTCGACCGGTCGAGCTTCGACCGGATCATTGCCTCGGGCGGCTTCGTTTCGGTCCGGACCGGCAACGCCCCCGACGGCAACGCCATCCCGATCGCCAAGGACAACGCCGACCTCGCGATGGACGCCGCCGCCTGCATCGGCTGCGGGGCCTGCGTCGCCGCCTGCCCCAACGCCTCGGCCATGCTCTTCGTCTCGGCCAAGGCCGCCCACCTCAACCTCCTGCCCCAAGGGGCGCCCGAGCGCGACCGCCGGGTCGTCGAGATGGCCAGGCGCCACGACGCCGAGAACTTCGGCTCCTGCTCCAACCACGCCGAGTGCGAGGCCGTCTGCCCCAAGGGGATCAGCATCGAGTTCATCTCCCGCTTCTACCGCGACTACCTCAAGGCCAGCCTCACCGGCCGCAAGAAGCCCTGAACCGGCGAGCTGGACCTCATCCACGACACCATCCGAAGCCCGGGTCCGAACGACCCGGGCTTTTTTAGTCGACAAGGCCGGCCGGCCTGGTACCATCTCGGGAGTGGCGATGCACCGCCACCGCTCATCGACCGGGGTCCTGCCCGATGGATCGATCCGTCCAGATCGAACGGGTTCCTTACCCGACCGACGCCAGGGGGTTGGTCCTCGAACCGCTCGCGGCCTCGGAGATCCCGGACCAGCGCAATGCCCACATCGTGATCACCAACCCCGGCGCCGTCCGGGGCAATCACTACCACGAGCGGGGCGACGAGGTCACCGTCGTGATCGGCCCCGCGCTCGCCCGCCATGCCGTCGACGGCGAGATCCGCGACTTCCTCGTGCCCGACGGCGAGGCCTACCGCTTCCGGTTCCCGCGAGGCGTCCCGCACGCCTTCCAGAACACCGGCGACCGCCCGATCCTCCTGATCGGCTTCAACACCCGGCCCCACGACCCGGCCGATCCCGACGCCATCCGGTTCCTATTGATCGAAACTTGACAGTTCTCGGTCAAGTATCCCTATCATGATCGACGTGCGTTTCGCGATCATCTCCATGGAGGCCTCCTCGACGTCGAGGGGCGAGACGCTGCAAAGCGGGCAACAGTACAATCATGCAGCTATCCACGGATGCGTCTTGGCCCTCCACGTTGAGAATTTACAAAATCTTGTTGATTGACCAACCGATCAGTTGACAGGTGTCGCGAGAAAGGAATAAGATCCGTTCCTCGCAATCCCTCATACGTGACTTATCACAAGTTTCCGCCGGTCCGGGTCGCCCCGTAGGGTGGTCGTGTGTGGGCATTGCGAAGGTTTGCGTCCCTGGTCGTGCCGGGATCGGACCGTCATCTCTTGCGAGATTCGCTGCGAAATCCAAGTACGAGCGGCTTCGGTCGGCCGCGACGTCTCGACCGCCAGCGGCATGGTCCCGGGGCTCGGCCGTTGGGATTTTCCGAGTCCGGATCGATAGGTCTGCTGCCCGGCTGGGCTCCGGACCAGGGCGGGGCGACCTCCGGAACCTACGCTCTCTCATCCACCTGGGAGGTCATCGATCAAATCATGAGCCGCACCGCATGCCTCCTCGTCGTCGCCTGCTCCTTGACCGCTCTGCCCTTGATGGGCTGCGGCGACAGCAATGAAAAGTCGGCCGGCATCAAGGGAGTCCCGGCCGACGTCAAGCCCGGTGAAGAATCGCCGGCCGATCGGAAGAAGTCGATGAGAGGCAGCGGGCCCAACCCGGGGAATGCCGATCAGGCCTATCCGAAGGGCCGTTGACGTCCTGATCTTCGCGCCGCCGGTCTTGACCGCCCAGTTCGCTTTCCTCTTTTCCAATTTTATCTCGAAAGGGGAACACCCCATGAAGCGACGTGGTTTCACGCTCATCGAACTCTTGGTCGTGATCGCGATCATCGCGGTCCTCATCGCGCTGCTCCTGCCGGCGGTCCAGTCGGCCCGCGAGGCCGCCCGCCGCGCCCAGTGCACCAACAACCTCAAGCAATTGGGGCTGGCGATGCAGAATTACCTCAGCGCCAATGACGGCATGACGCCCATGCTGTTCGTTGACAACCTCACCAACGGAGGCGTCGATCAGCAGAACTTCTCGCAGCATGCTCGCCTGCTCCCGTACATCGAGCAATCGACGATCTACAATTCGATCAACTTCTCCGTTGGTGCTCGGTGGGGCAACGGCAGCGTGTCCCCCGACCCCGACTCGGGCGGTCTGTATTCGGTGATCAACGGCACCGCCATTACGACCCAGGTCGCCTCGTTCCTCTGCCCCTCCGATACCGGGATCGGCCGTGCGGGGAATAGCCAGGTGGTCGTCGGCCAGCCCAACCAGCCCTACACCTCGACCTGCAATTATCCCAGCAACCTCGGCCTGCACCGCGGCTACAACGGGTGGGTCCCGAACGGGCCAACTTACGTCTCTACTTCCTGGGACGACAAGCTCAAGGGCACCGTCTCGCTCACCAATTTCATCGACGGGACCAGCAACACTGCCATCTTCAGCGAGTGGATCAAGGGGCCGGGCACCGATCCCGGACAGCCCAGCACCCCCGACGGCCTCGGGATGGTCTACGACCAGCCGCCGGTGCCAGGGCCCTATGTTGGCACGCCGCTGCCGATGTATCAGCTCGACTTCCAGGCCGCTCAGTCCTGCCAGTCGACGACCAAGCGGAATTGGGGCTGGAAGGGCGAGTGGGCGATGTATGGCAAGACCATGCACTACACCCACACTCAGACGCCCAACCGCCGCTCGTGCATCAACGGCGACTGGGGACGGATGGGCGACACCATCGCCGCCAGCTCGTCGCACCCTGGCGGCGTGAACATGGTCTTCATGGACGGCTCGGTCCGGTTCATCAAGTCGTCGATCAACTATCAGGCCTATTACGCGATCGCCACCCCCAACGGCGGCGAAGTCGTCAGCTCCGACTCGCTCTGAGCAGCCTTGCTCAGCGGGTACGCCCGGCCCGATCCATCGGGCCGGGCCCGGCACTGTGGCCGGGCGGACATCCGCCCGGCCACTCCGCATTTGAGGGCTCGCCGCTCGACGATGGACCCTCGTCGATCCCATCGGGGCCGAGGTCGGGGCAAAACCAGGGACCATCCTCGCGATGACCAGATCTCCCCGTCGATTCCTGGCGTGGTTCGCGGCGTTCGTCCTCTCGCTCGCCCTGCTGGGCGCCTGGTCGTGGTGGGCCCGACCGACCCTCGACGGCCTCGACCGACTCCTCGCCGCCGGGCAGTTCCAGGCGGCCGAACGCCAGTTGCTCGGCTACCTCCGGGCCTATCCCGGCGACGAGTCCGCCAGGATGCTCCTGGCCAGGGCCTCGGTCGATCGCCCCGACCCCAAGCCCGAGCTCGCCATCGAGCAGCTCGAAGGGCTCGAACCCGCGTCGAGCCGCCGGTCGGCCCAGGTCCGGTCGATCCGGGGCGAAGCCTATTTCCTCCAGCGCCGGTACGACCGGGCCGAGTCCATCTGGCTCGACGCCCTCAAGCTCGACCCGTCGATCGCCGAGGTGGGCTGGGGCCTGCTCAACCTCTATGCCTTGGAGCACCGCCACGACGAATCCAGGCGGCTCGCCCTTCAACTCCACGCCCACGAGCCCGACCCGCACGACCGGCTCCAGCTCCTGTTGCAGATGATCCGCTTCGACGCCCACGCGATCGAGATCGGCTCCCTCGTCCATCAGCTCGAACCGGTCGTCGCGGCCAACCCCGCCGATCTCGCCTCGTCCCTTGCCCTGGGCACTGCCTATGTGCAGGTCGGCCGGGCGGCCGAGGGGCTGGGCTTGCTCGGCAAGCTGGCCCGGCAGCACCCGGACCGGCCCGAGCCCTCGATCCACCTCGCCGAGGCGTTCGCGCAGACCGGCCAGGCCGACGAGCTGGACAAGTTGATCGCGAAGCTCCCGCCCCCGACCCGCGATTCGCCCCGGATCATCACCGCGCGGGCCTGGTTGGCCATGCAGCGTCAGGATTGGTCCAGGGCGGCCGACCTCTACCTCGAAGCGTTCGCGAAGCGGCCCGGCGACCCGGCCATCGCCTATCGGCTCAAGACCGCCCTGCACCACGCCGGCCGGGATGACCAGCTCGCCGGGCTCGGCCCCCGCCTCCAGGCTGCGGTCGGCTTGAATGACAAGATCCGCCCCTTCTACGACCGGATCGACGCCGGCACCGGGCCCGACCCGGTCGTCCCGAGCGGGGCCGACAAGGCTTCCGGCAAGGGCGCGCCGGCGGACGACTATCGCCAGCTCGCCGCGATCCTCAGGCAGGTGGGGCGGGTCGAGGAGGCCGACCTCTGGGACCGCCAGGCCGCGGCCGGTGGTCCCCTCGCCCCTTGAACAGCCTCGAAAATCGGCCAGACTGGACCTTCGGGCAGGCCGCCCTCATTCGCCGCTACCGGATCACCCGAACGATGGAACCTCGCCCCCTCGAATCCGCCGGTGCCGCGCCCGGATCGGCCGCAGTCCCGGGCCCAGACGCGGCATCCGGTCGCGGGACCGGCCGTCGCCGAGGCGGTCGAGGCCGGGCCTGGTGGATCGTCCGGGCTTCGCTCATGCTCAGCGTGCTCGGCCTGTCGGCCTTCAACGCGGCGTGGTCGCCGGCCCTGAGTCGGGCGAGGGCGGCCGAGGACCGGGGCGACTTCCCGGCCGCCCTGACCGCCGCCCTGTCCCACCTGGAGCGGAGGCCGTGGAGCCGCGAGGCGCACCTCCTGGCGGCCCGCTGCCTCAGCCGGCTCGACTTCGCCGAGCTGGCCGAGCCGCATTATCAGGACTGGCGGCCGAGCCTGCTCGACCGCCACTACCGGGCGTACGGTCTGGTCCGGGCCAACCTCCGCGAGCGGGCCATCGCGGCCTACTGCGAGATCCTCGCGATCCGCCCCGACGACGTCGCCGCCCTCCGGGCCCAGGCGGGCGTCCTGCTCGCGTCGAGCCGATGGCTCGACGTCGCCGAGGTCGGCCGCCGGCTCTCCGCGATGCCGAGCGGCCCGGTGATGGTGGAGTCGCCGCTGTCGGTCGCCGGCCACTGGACCTTGAGGCCCGCCCGGGTCGAGTCGGTCCCCGCCCTCGGCTCGACCCTGGAGGCGCTGGCCCACCACGACGACGAGAGCCCCGAGCCGGCCGTCGCCGCCTTCGAGCGGGTGCTGGCGATCGACCCCGAGTTCCGGTCGATGCCCCTGGCCCCTCCGGTGTTCTGGGCCGCCTTCGCCGCGGACCTGCTCAAGATCGGCCGGGCCGGCCAGGCGATCGACTATCTCAAGAAGGCCACCGAAGGCCGCGACGACCCCGACCTCCTCCTCCAGCTCGGCAACGCCTACGAGCAATCGGGCTCGATCGAGAAGGCCGAGGAGACCTGGCGGAAGATCCTTGAAAGTCGGCCCGATCAGCCTGGCGCCTGGCTCAACCTCGGGCGGATCGCCCTCCAGCGCGGCGACGCCGAGGAGTCGGTCCGCCGCCTGCTCCGGGCCCAGGAACTCTTGCCCGACTCGTACGACGCCGCGTACAACCTGGGCCTGGCCTATCGCCGGCTCGGTCGCGACGAGCCGGCGAAGCAGGCCGAACGCCGGGCCGAAGAACTCCGGAAGCAGTCCAACGACCGGACCCGGGGGATGGGCGCCCCGCCCGCCCCCTCGAAGCCATGAGGCCGCCCGAACCAGCGAGTCCCCTCGTGCTCGATCGACTCGAAACCAACCCGCCGCCGGCCCCGGTCGCCCGGTCGCGCCGAGCCCCGAGACTCCTGGGCCGGGCGCTCGGGGCCGCCTCCTGGGCCGCGTTCGCCCTGCTCCTGGCCTGGAACGGCTGGTGCCTCTGGGCCGACTGGTCGCCGCCGGACCCCGCCGCGATCGACGCCCGGATCGCCAGGGGGCAGCACGCCGAGGCCGAGCCGGAGCTTCGCCGCCTGCTCCGCTCGTCGCCCGAGGACGGCGAGGCCCGGATGAAGCTCGCCCGGCTCCTCGCCATCCGGGGCGATCGCCCCGCGTGCGGCCGAGAGTTGCACCAGGTCCCGGCCTGGTCCCCGCGCAAGGCGGAGGCGCTCTTCCTGGAAGGTCAGGTCTACAAGCAGCTCGACCGGGCCCGCGACGCCGAGCCGGCGTGGAAGGCGCTGCTCGCGGACGACCCGCTCCACCCGGTCCCCAAGCGTTATTCCCACGGCGCGGCCCGGGACCTCATCGGCCTCTACGTCGTCGAGCGACGCCTGCCCGAGATCCGCGAGGTCATCCTCAGGGTTTACGACACCGCCGACACCTCCGAGCGGCCGGGCGTCCTGCTCCAGCGCATCCGGGCCGAGCTGGAGCTGGTGGCCCACCCCGAGGCCGCCGCCAAGCTCCGCCAGTACGTCGCCGCCGATCCCGACGACTGGGAGGCCCGCCGAGCCCTCGGCTTCGAGGAGCATGCCCTGGGCGACGAGGCCGCGGCCGACCGCGACCTCCAGGCCTGCCTCGAAGCCCGACCGGCCGACGTGGCGGCCTGGCGCGATTGGCTCAAGATCCTCGCCGAGCGCGGCGACACCGCCGCGATCAAGGCCGCCGTGGAACGGCTCCCCGCCGAGGCCGACGGCGACGCCCACCTCTGGCTGGCCCGGGGCAACGTCCGCCAGCTCGACGGCGACCTCGCCGGCGCCGCCGAGGCCTTCCGCCAGGCCGTCAAGCTCGACCCCTATCTCCCCGAGGCCCACTACAAGCTCGGCCAGGCCGAGCAGGTCCTCGGCGACGCCGACGCCGCCCGGCTCCATCGCGACCGGAGCCGGCAGCTCTACCGGGTCCTCACCGACCTCCGACCTGCCTACGAAGGCGTCCTCGATGCGAGCCAGAAAGCGACGCCCGATCGGCCGGCCTACGAGGCCGCCGTCCGTCGGCTCTCGGACGTCTGCCGCGACCTCGGCTGGGCCAAGGAGTCGGCCGCCTGGCTCCGGGTTCTGGCGGGTGGCTGAGTCGACCGACGGATCGCCGGGCTCGGCCCAGATCCCGGATCGCCCACGGTCGGATTGGCTCGCCCTGGCCACCCGGGGATTCGTCGGCCTGGGGATCGCGCTCCGGGTGGCGGCCTACCTCCTCGACTTCCCGCTCTGGTGGGACGAGGCGTTCGTCGGGGTGAACCTGCTCCGGAGGGATTACCTCGACCTGCTCCGGCCGCTCGACTACGGCCAGGTCTGTCCCCTGTTGTTCCTCTGGGCGGAGCGAACCTCGGTCGGCCTCCTCGGCTTCTCGGAGTGGTCGCTCCGGGCCTTCCCGCTCGCCTGCGCCCTGGCGAGCGTCCCGCTGTTCCGCCTGATGGCCGGCCGGGTCGTCGGGGGGCGGCCCCTGCTCCTCGCGGTGGCGATCTTCGCCGTCTCGGTCCACCCGATCCGCCACGCCGCCGACGTCAAGCCTTACTCGGCCGACCTCCTGGCCGCCCTGCTCCTCCAGTGGGCGGCCCTCGGCTGGGTCCGAGACCCGGCCCGCCCCCGGCCGCTCCTGATCCTCGCCGCCCTCGCGCCGGTCGCCCTGCTCGCGTCCCACCCGGCCATCTTCGTCGCGGCGGGCCTCGGCCTCGCCCTGATCGTCCCGGCCTGGAAGACGCGGCGTCCGGGCGTCGTCGCTTCGTTCGTCGCGTATGGGCTGATCGTCGCGATGTCGGCGGCGTTGATCTACGTCGGCTTTACGCGAGACCAGGCGTCCGCCGCGAGTCCCGGGATGAAGGCGATGTGGGCCCGCTCATTCCCGCCCCTCGACTCGCCGATCGCCATGGCCCGCTGGTTGGTCGTGGCCCATACCGGCGACATGCTCGCCTACCCCTGCGGGGGGGAACGAGGGGCGAGCACGGCGAGCCTTCTGCTCCTGGTGGCGGGCGTGGCGGCGTTGATCCGCCGGGGGCGCCCCGGCGTCGTCGGCGTGCTCCTCTGCCCGCTGATCCCGGCCCTGGCGGCGTCGGCCCTGGGCCGATACCCCTACGGCGGTCCCGCGCCGCATGGCTCGTCGGCCCGCATCCTCCAGTACCTCGCCCCCGGGTTCTGCCTGCTGATCGGGGTCGGCGCGGATGCGATCCTCGGCCGGATCAGTTCGCCGGCTTGGCGGGATCGATGGCTCAGGGTCGGCCTGGTCGGCCTCGCGATCGTCGGGCTGGTCCCGATCGTGGCGGGGGTCCCGCACCCCTATCGGGCGTATCAGGCCAAGGCGGCCCGGGACTTCGCCCGGCGGTTCTGGCCGGAGGTCGAGGCGGGGGCCGAGGTCGCCAGCCTGCGCTGGGACCTCGGCGTGGCCGAGTGGGACTCGATCCGCCTGGGGATCGCGGTCGCCCTCTGCGACGAGGCGATCGAATCCCCGTCGAGGCGGAGGGGCGGGCCGGATTGGGGCCGGGTCTCGGCGACTCGGCCGCTCCGGTGCGTCCTCGAAGTCGCGCCGGAGGCCGACTCGCCGGCGGTGGTCCGGTGGCTGACCTCGATGGACGGGCGGTATCGCCTGCTCGGTCGGCGGACCCACCTCAACAACCTGGCGGAGCCGGGCCGGAAGCCGGACGTGGAGCGGTTCGAGGTCTTCGAGTTTATCCCGAGAGACGCACCGGCTCAGCCTTCGATCGGGAGATAAATCTCGGGCGACCGGCTCTCGGCGATCGGGATCAGGCCGTTGAGGACGTGCTCGGCGAAGTGCGGCGTCGCCCGGTGGGCGTCGAGGGCGGACTGATCGTCGTACTGCTCGTAGAGGAAGAACCGCCGAGGGTCGGTGGGCGAGCGATGCGTGAGGTAGAACCGGCAGCCCGGCTCCGACCGGGAGAGGCCGGTCAGGGCCTTCAAGTGGGCGATGGCCTCGTCCTCGCGGCCGGCTCGGATGACGTATGTGGCGGCAAGGCAGATCATGGCGGCTACCCCGGTGATTTTCGGGTCGTTCCTGGCGCCGAAGGGTTGCCCATGCTACGCCCGAACGGCCGGGCGACGCCAGCGCCCGGGGCATTGACGGCGCCCGGCGAGCCGCCTACCTTCGAGGCATCGAGGGCCGATCGGCCCGCCCGCCCCCCTCATTGCCCGCCTCCGAGGATCTCAATGGCCGCTTCGACCCTCCGAGCACCCCAGGCCGCCACCACGGGGGCGATCCGCGCCCAGTTCCCCGCGCTGGAGCGGCGGGTCGGGGGCGAGGCCGTCGCCTACTTCGACGGGCCGGGCGGGACCCAGGTCCCGACCCGGGTGGTCGACGCGATCGGCGACTACCTGCTCCGCCACAACGCCAACACCCACTGGACCTTCCCGACCAGCGAGGAGACCGACGCGATCATCGCCGGGGCCCGCGCCGCGGTGGGCGACTTCCTCAACGCCTCCCCGGGCGAGGTCGCCTTCGGCAACAACATGACCAGCCTGACCTTCCACCTGTCGAGGGCCCTGGGCCGGCGGCTCGGGCCCGGCGACGAGGTCGTGGTGACCGAGCTCGACCACCACGCCAACGTCGACCCGTGGCGGGCCCTCGCCCAGGAACGCGGGGTGACGATCCGGACCGTCCGGATGCGGCCGGAGTCGGGCCAGCTCGACTGGGACGACCTTGCGTCCACGCTCAACGCGCGGACCAAGGTGCTCGCCATCGGCGCCGCGTCGAACGCCTTCGGGACGATCAACGACGTCGCCAGGGCGAGCCGGCTCGCCCACGAGGTCGGGGCCCTCGTCTTCGTCGACGCGGTCCACTACGCCCCGCATCGCCTGGTCGACGTCCGGGCGATGGGCTGCGACTTCCTGGGCTGCTCGGCGTACAAGTTCCACGGCCCCCACGTCGGCATCCTCTACGGTCGCGAGGGGCTGCTCGCCGACCTCGACGTGCCCAAGCTCCGGCCCGCCCCCGAGAACGCACCCGACCGGATGGAGACCGGGACCCAGAACCACGAGGGGATCGCCGGGACCGCCGCCGCCATCGACTTCCTCGCCTCGATCGGCGAAGGGGCCGACCGCCGGGCCCGGCTCCAGCACGCCCTCGGGGCCCTGCACGACCGCGGCCAGAAGCTGGTCGAGACGATCTGGGAAGGGCTCGGCTCGATCCGCGGCGTGACCCCATTCGGGCCCGACCCGTCCGCCGAGCGCACGCCGACCATCTCCTTCGCCATCGACGGGAAGCGGCCGGTCGACGCCTGCCGCCGGCTCGCCGCCCTCGGCATCTTCGCCTCGCACGGCGACTTCTACGCGACCACGGCCGTCGAGCGGATGGGCCGCGGCGAAGAGGGCCTGATCCGGGTCGGCTGCGCCTGCTACACGACCGAGGCCGAGGTCGACCGGCTCCTCGGTGCGGTCCGCGAATTCGCCCTTGCCTGAGGATGAGGAAAAAAGCGCCCGCGGCACGGATGGCGTAAGCCCCTGATCGGAAACGAAATGAATCGGCGACCCCCTCGCCGAGACGTTGACGAAAGGGTTGGCCCTGCCTAGCATTTCGACGACGGACTGACCAGTCAGTCCGGACCGGCTCCGACGAATTCGGGACGCAAAAACCGCTCGATCCGGGTCGATTGGTCGGCCGCCTCGCGGGGCGACGACGCTTCTTCCCTCAACGGGATCGGGCGTCTCGGGCGAGATGTTTCGGGCGAAGGATTGTCACGGCTTCGATCCCCCTGGACGGTCCATGTCATCCCCCAGCGACTCGGCCCCATCCTTCGAAGGCGGGCCCTGCCATCGTCAGGAAGAGATCCTCGACGCGGCGACCGAGCTCTTCGCCGAGCTCGGCTACACCGAGGCCGTCACCCAGGATCTCGCGCTCAAGCTCCAGGTCGGCAAGGGGACCATCTACCGCTTCTACCCGAGCAAGCGCGATCTGTTCCTGGCCGCCGTCGACCGGGTCATGTGGCGGCTCAGGGCCCGGATCGACGCGGCGACCCGCGACGACCTGGACCCGCTCGACCGCGTCGAGGACAGCATCCGGGCCATCCTCGGCTTCTTCGAGGACCATCCCAACTACGTCGAGCTGCTGGTCCAGGAGCGGGCCCTCTTCAAGGACCGGACGACCCCCACCTACCTGGCGCACCACGAGCGGCACAGGGAGCGGTGGCACGACATCTACCGCCAGTTGATGGCCGAAGGGCGGGTCCGGCCGATGCCGCCCGAGCGGATCTCGACGGTCTTCCTCGACCTGGTCTACGGGACCATCTTCACGAACCACTTCTCGGGATGGCGACGATCGGCGGACGACCAGGCCAGGGATGTCATCGACATCCTCTTCCGAGGCATCCTCGCCGAGCCCGAGCGGGCCAGGCGCGACCCGGCCGCCGTCGAGGCACTGTCGGCCCCGGAGTATGCGAGTTAGGACGGGGAGCGACGGCCGGGACTCGGCCCGCCCCGATGACGATTTCCGGATTGAGTGACGACGGGAGGCTCCGAAGATGATGGCTCGACATTCCTTAGCGATCGCGGCGTTGCTGCTCTGCTCGATGGCGGCGACCGGGTGCAACAAGGCCAAGCCGGCCCTGGCCAACCAGCGGCCCGACGAGGTCCTCGTCACCCTGCCGACGACCGACGAGGTCACCGACTACGAGGAGTTCATCGGCCACATCGACGCGATCTACGCCGTCGACGTGACCGCCCGGGTCACCGGCTACCTCGACCAGGCCAACTTCAACGACGGCGACGAGGTCGAGAAGGGCTCCCTGCTCTTCACGATCGACCCCCGGACCTACCAGGCGACCTACAACCAGATCAAGGCCCAGGTCGAGCAGGGCCTCGCCCACCTGAACCGGACCACCGCCGACCATCGCCGGGCCGACGCCCTCCTCCAGCGCAACGCCATCGGCCGCGAGGAATATGACCGGATCCAGGGCGACTTCGCCGAGTCCAAGGCCTCCGTCGGGATGGCCACCGCGATGCTCGACACGGCCAAGCTCAACCTCGACTGGACCAAGGTCACCGCGCCGATCAGTGGCCGGCTCAGCCGCCGGATGGTCGACCCCGGCAACCTCGTCCGGGCCGACGCCACGCTGATGACCACGATCGTCTCGCTCGACCCGATGTACGTCAACTTCGACGTGGACGAGCGGACCACGCTGAAGATCCGCCGGCTGATCGCCGAGGGGCGGATGAAGTCGCGGACCGAGGCCGAGCTGCCGGTCTTCGTCGGCCTCTCGGACGAGGACGACTTCCCCCACCGGGGGACGATCAACTTCAGCGACAACAAGATCGACTCGGCCACCGGCACGCTCCGGGTCCGGGGCATCCTGCCCAACCCCAAGCCCCGGCTGCTCTCGCCGGGGATGTTCGCCAGGATCCGCCTGCCGGTCGGCACGGCCCACAAGTCGGTCCTGATCACCGAGCAGGCGATCGGCACCGACCAGGGGCGGAAGTTCGTCTACGTGGTCAACCAGGGCAAGGTGAAGGAGACCGACAAGGTGACCAACAAGGTCACCGGCGAGCACGACGGCGAGGTTATCGAGTCGCGCTCGATCAAGCTCGGCTCCCTGAACAAGGGCCTGCGGGTCGTCAATGAGGGGCTCACCACCTCGGACCGCGTGGTCGTCAGCGGGCTCCAGCGGGTCCGGCCCGGCAAGGAAGTGCTCGCCCGGATGGCCGACGAGCCGCCCGCCAAGGTCACCGGCGACGCCCCCGCCGCGAAGGCCGTGATCGTCGACGCCCACGCCTCCGAGGCCGCACCGGCCGCCCCCGCCGCCCAGCAGCCGACGAAGTGACCCGGGATCACCACGTCCCAGCCGGCCCAGCGGTTCGGGGTCGCCTCGCCCGAGGTGGCCCCGGTCGCGGTCAGGATAGCCCCGAGCCCCGGGAGATGCGGCCTTGATCTCGCGATTCTTCATCAGCCGACCGATCTTCGCCGCCGTGCTGTCGATCGTCACCACCCTGGCCGGCGCGATCGCCCTGTTCACCCTGCCGATCGCGCTGTACCCGCCGATCGCGCCGCCGACGGTCCAGGTCAACTGCACCTTCCCCGGGGCGAGCTCGCAGGTGGTGGCCGAGACCGTCGCCACCCCGATCGAGCAGCAGGTCAACGGCGTCCAGGACATGCTCTACATGTCCTCGCAGTGCACCAACGACGGGGCCTACAACCTGACCGTCACGTTCAAGAACGGCGTCGACCTCAACGTCGCGCAGGTCCTGGTGCAGAACCGCGTCAGCCTGGCCGTGCCGCTCCTGCCCGACGTCATCAAGCAGACCGGCGTCGACGTCCGCAAGCAGTCGCCCGACATCCTCCTGGCGGTGGCCTTGACCTCGCCGATCCTCAAGGGGGAGAAGAAGCCCCGGTTCGACCAGTTCTACCTGAGCAATTATGCCCTGATTAATATGCGGGACGTGCTCTCGCGGATGCCGGGCATCAGCGAGGTCCGGATGCTCGGCCAGCGCGACATCAGCATGCGGATCTGGCTCGACCCCGACCAGCTCGCGGCGCGGGACATGACCGTCGGCGACGTCGTCCGGGCCGTCCGGGCCCAGAACGCGCAGGTGGCGACCGGGCAGATCGGCCAGCCGCCCGTGCCGCTCGGCCAGCCGCTCCAGCTCACCCTGAGCACGCTCGGCCGGCTCAGCGAGGTCGCCCAGTTCGAGAACATGGTCGTCAAGGTCGGCGCCGACAGCCGGCTGGTCCGGATGAAGGACATCGCCCGGGTCGAGTCGGGGGCGAAGAACTCCGACATCACCAGCGAGATCAACGGCCAGCCGGCCGTGAACATGGCCATCTTCCAGCTCCCCGACGCCAACGCCCTCGACACCGCCGACGCGATCAAGGCGAAGGTCGCCGAGCTCGCCCTCGACTTCCCCGAAGGCGTCGCCTGGGAGATCCGCTACGACACCACGCCGTTCATCCGGGAATCGATCGACGAGGTGTTCAAGACGCTGCGTGACGCGATCATCCTGGTGGCGGTGGTGGTGCTCCTGTTCCTGCAGAACTGGCGGTCGGCCCTGATCCCGCTGGTGGCGGTGCCGGTGGCGATCGTGGGCACCTTCGCGGTGATGGCGGCGATGGGCTTCAGCCTGAACAACCTGACCCTCTTCGGGCTGGTGCTGGCGATCGGGATCGTGGTGGACGACGCGATCGTGGTGGTGGAGGCGGTGGAGCACCACGTCGAGCACGGCATGGCGCCACGCGATGCGACGATGCGGGCGATGGACGAGGTGTCGGGGCCGGTGATCGCGATCGGGCTGGTCTTGACGGCGGTGTTCGTGCCGTGCGCGTTCATCTCGGGGATCGTGGGGCAGTTCTTCCGCCAGTTCGCCCTGACGATCGCCACCTCCACCGTCATCTCGGCCATCAACTCGCTCACGCTCAGCCCGGCCCTGGCGGCGATGCTGATCAAGCCCAAGGGCCACGGCAAGCCGGTGGCCCTGCCCCGCCTGGCGTATGTTGCCGCCGGGGCGTTCCTCGCTTATCTGGAGCTGACCCCCCGGGTGGCCGGGCGACTGGGCGGCCCGCCCTGGCTGGCCCCGACGCTCTGCGCCCTGGCCGGCGCCGTCGTCGCCTGGCCCCTCGGCTGGCTGCTCGACCGGATGCTGGTCTGGTTCTTCTCCGCGTTCAACGCCGGCTTCCGCCTGGCGACCCGGGGATATACCAGGACCGTCGGCCTCTTGATCCGGCTGAGCGCGATCGTCCTGATCGTGTATGGGGGGCTGCTGTACCTCTCGTTCGACCGATTCATGAAGACGCCCAAGGGGTTCATCCCGTCGCAGGACATGGGCTACCTGATGGTCAACGTCCAGCTCCCCGACTCGGTCTCGTCCGAGCGGACGCTGGGGATCGTGGCCAAGGCGGCCCGGATCGCCAAGACGATCCCGGGGGTCAAGCACACGTTCAGCGTGGCGGGGCAGTCGCTCCTGCTGAGCGCGGGCGGGTCGAACTACGGGACGATGTTCGTGATACTCGACGACTTCGCCAACCGGAGGACGCCCGATAAGGCGGGCATGGCGATCCTGGGCAAGCTCAAGGGGGTTTACCAGGCCAAGCTGCCCGAGGGGATCTTCACCGTCCTGCCGCCGCCCCCGGTCCGGGGGGTGGGCCGGGCCGGGGGGTTCAAGTTCATGCTCGAAGATCGCGGCGACAACGGGGCGAACACGCTCCAGGAGCAGGCCGAGCTGCTGGTCGACCAGGCGGGCAAGGACAAGAACTTCGTCAACCTCGTCTCGGTCTTCCGGGCCAACGTGCCCCAGTTCTACGCCGACGTCAACCGCTCCGAGGTGATGGCCAAGGGGGTCAAGCTCAGCGACGTCTTCGACGCCCTCCGGGTCTACCTCGGCTCGCTCTACATCAACGACTTCAACCTCTACGGCCGGACCTGGCAGGTCATCCTCCAGGCCGACCCGGCGTTCCGGAACCGGATCGAGACCGTCCGAGGCTTGAAGACCCGGAACAACGCGGGGACGATGATCCCGCTCGGCACCCTGGCCGAATTCAAGCCGATCAACGCCCCCCAGATCACCACCCGATACAACATGTACCCCGCCGCGCCGATCCAGGGGGCCGCCGCGCCGGGGGTCAGCTCGGGCCAGGCGATCGAGATGCTCCAGGAGATCGCCGACAAGGCCCTGGTGCCCTCGATGGCCTACGAGTGGACCGAGCTGGCCTACCTCGAATTGCAGGCGGGCAACACCGCGATCATCGTCTTCGGCTTCGCCGTGGCGATGGTCTTCCTCGTGCTCGCGGCGCAGTACGAGAGCTGGTCGCTCCCCTTGGCGATCATCCTGGTGGTGCCGATGTGCCTGCTCAGCGCGATCGTGGGCGTGAACATCGCCGGCGAGGACATCAACATCTTCACCCAGATCGGCTTCGTCGTGCTCGTCGGCCTCGCCTCCAAGAACGCGATCCTGATCGTCGAGTTCGCCAAGCAGAGGCGCGAGGCGGGCGAGACCCGGCGGCAGTCGGCCCTCGACGCCTGCTCGCTCCGGCTCAGGCCGATCATCATGACGAGCCTGGCGTTCATCCTGGGCGTCCTGCCGCTGCTGACCGGCCACGGGGCCGGCTCGGAGATGAGGCGGACCCTGGGGATCACCGTGTTCAGCGGGATGCTCGGCGTGACCCTCTTCGGGATCTTCCTGACCCCGGTGTTCTTCGTGGTGATCGACTGGCTGGGCGAGACCAGCTTGTTCGGCTCGCCCCGCTTCCGGAGGATCGTCGGCTTCCCGCTGGCGATCCTCTCGTTGAGCTTCCTCCGCAGGCCCGACCGGCTCGCCCGGCGGAAGCCCGCTTCTCGGCCGGAGATCGCGGCGGACGAGCCGCCGACCTCGGAGCCGGCGACGGTCGCGGTCCCCGACCGCGAGGGCGAACTGGTGGAGCAGGACTTGAGAGCCTAAACGCATGTCGCGATTCTTCATCGACCGACCGATCTTCGCCTCCGTGCTCTCGATCATCGTCACGCTGGCCGGCGGCATCGCCGTCTGGTCGCTGCCGATCGCGCAGTACCCGGACATCACCCCGCCGACCGTCGAGGTCTCGGCCTTTTACCCGGGCGCCAACGCCCAGGTGGTGGCCGACACCGTGGCCGCCCCCATCGAGCAGCAGGTCAACGGCGTCGAGAACATGCTCTACATGTCCTCGCAGTGCACCAACGACGGCATGTACACCCTGACGGTGACCTTCAAGAACGGCGTCGACCTGAACATGGCCCAGGTCCTCGTCCAGAATCGCGAGAGCCTGGCCGAGCCGATCCTGCCCGACCTGGTCAAGCGGCGCGGGGTGACGGTCAAGAAGAAGTCGCCCTCGATCCTGATGATCGTCAACCTGTTCTCCGAGAGCGGCTCGAAGGACAACCTCTACCTCAGCAACTACGCGACGATCCAGCTCCGCGACGAGCTGGCCAGGCTCCCCGGCGTGGGCGACATCACCTACCTCGGCCAGCGCGATTACAGCATGCGGATCTGGCTCGATCCCGGCAAGATGTCGTTCCGCAACCTCACCGCGACCGACGTCTCGACCGCCATCGCCCAGCAGAACATCCAGGTCGCCGCCGGGCAGATCGGCCAGCCGCCGGTGCCCAACGGCCAGGTGTTCCAGTACACGATGACGACCCTGGGCCGACTCGAAAGCGTCGAGCAGTTCGGCGACATCATCCTCAAGACCGACATCGACGGCCGGATCGTCCGGCTCCATGACGTCGCCCGGATCGAGCTCGGGGCCCAGGGGTACGACCAGACTTGCACCCTCGACCAGCAACCCTCGGTGGCCCTCTCGATCTACCAGAGGCCGGGCTCGAACGCGCTGGAGACGTCGAAGCTCGTCAAGAGCAAGATGGAGGAGCTGAAGCGGCGGTTCCCCGAGGGGATCAACTACGCCGTCGTCTACGACACCACGCCGTTCATCACCGAGTCGGTGAACGAGGTGTTCAAGACGTTGCGTGACGCGATCATCCTGGTGGCGGTGGTGGTCCTGCTCTTCCTCCAGAACTGGCGGAGCGCCCTGATCCCGCTGGTGGCGGTGCCGGTGGCGATCGTGGGCACCTTCGCGGTGATGGCGGCGATGGGCTTCAGCCTGAACAACCTGACCCTCTTCGGGCTGGTGCTGGCGATCGGGATCGTGGTGGACGACGCGATCGTGGTGGTGGAGGCGGTGGAGCACCACGTCGAGCACGGCATGGCTCCGCGGGATGCGACGATGCGGGCGATGGACGAGGTGTCGGGGCCGGTGATCGCGATCGGCTTGGTGTTGACGGCGGTGTTCGTGCCGTGCGCGTTCATCTCGGGGATCGTGGGGCAGTTCTTCCGCCAGTTCGCCCTGACGATCGCCACCTCCACCGTCATCTCGGCGTTCAACTCCCTGACCCTGAGCCCGGCCCTGGCGGCGATCCTGATCCGGCCCAAGTCGAAGGAGAAGCCCGAGGCGCTGCCGAGGCTGGCCTATGCCCTGGCCGGGGCCCTGGTCGGCTTCTACTACCTCGAACCGCTCCTCGGCGGCCCGCTCTCGCGGCAGCTACCGCCCCGGGTTGGGCCGTACGCCTCATCGATCGTCTCGACCGTCGCGGTGATCCTCGGGGCGATCGGCGGATGGGTCGTGGGTTGGCCGATCGACCGCTTCCTGGTCTGGTTCTTCGGGGTGTTCAACGCCGGGTTCCGGGCCGTGACGAATGGATACACCTGGATCATCGGCGTCCTGCTCAAGGGGAGCGTCGTCGTCCTCCTGATCTACGGCGGCCTGATCTACCTGACGTACTACTCGTTCGACAAGACGCCGACGGGGTTCATCCCCTCGCAGGACAAGGGGTACCTGCTGGTCAACGTCCAGATGCCCGACTCCACTTCGGTCGAGAAGACGCAGGGGGTGATGAAGCGGGTCGAGGCGATCGCCTTGAAGACGGCGGGCGTCAAGCACACCGTGGCCATCGCCGGGCAGTCGATCCTGCTCAACGCCAACGCCCCCAACTTCGGCGCCATGTACGTGATGCTCGACGACTTCCACGACCGGGCCAAGCCCGAGCTCCTGGGCGAGGCGATCTCGGTCAAGCTCCAGGCGGAATTGCAGCACGAGATCATCGAAGGCTTGGTCAACGTCTTCTCGGCCCCCCCGGTCGAGGGCCTGGGCACGGCCGGCGGGTTCAAGGTCGTGATCGAGGATCGGGGCGACAACGGGATGGAGTCGCTCCAGCAGAACGCCGAGCGGATCGTGGCCGACGGCAACGCATCGGACGAGCTCGATAAGATGTTCACCAGCTTCCGGGCGAACACTCCCTGGCTATTCATGAACATCGACCGCGACAAGGTCAACGCCATGGGCGTGTCGATGGACGAGCTGTTCAACACCCTCCAGGTCTACCTCGGGTCGCTCTACGTTAACGACTTCAACCGGTTCGGGCGGACCTGGCAGGTCAACGTCCAGGGCGACGCCAACTTCCGCAAGCAGATCGAGGACCTGAAGCTGCTCAAGGTCCGCGGCCAGCGCGGCGGGATGGCGCCGTTCGGGGCGATGGCGAGCATCGACCCCAAGAACGGGCCGGTGATGATCGTCCGCTACAACATGTACCCCAGCGCCGCGATCAACGGGTCGCCCGCGCCCGGGACCAGCTCGGGCCAGGCGCTCGACACCATCGGCCAGATCGTCCAGAAGGAGATCCCCCCGTCGATGCGGATGGAGTTCACCGAGCTCGCCCTGCTCCAGCTCCAGACCGGCAATACGGCGATGATCGTCTTCGCCCTGGCGGTGGTCCTGGTCTTCCTCGTGCTCGCGGCGCAGTACGAGAGCTGGTCCTTGCCGTTCTCGGTGATCCTGGTCGTGCCGATGTGCCTGCTCTGCTCGGTGGTGGGCGTGCAGATCGCCGAGATGGACATCAACATCTTCACGCAGATCGGCTTCATCGTGCTCGTCGGCCTGGCGTGCAAGAACGCGATCCTGATCGTCGAGTTCGCCAAGGCCCGACGCGAGGAGGGGGTGTCCCGCTACCAGGCGACCCTCGACGCCTGCCAGCTCCGGCTCAGGCCGATCATGATGACCTCGTTCGCCTTCATCCTCGGCGTCGTCCCGCTCGTGTTGTCCGAAGGGGCGGGTGCCGAGATGAGGCGGGCCCTGGGCACGGCGGTGTTCGGCGGGATGCTCGGCGTGACGATGTTCGGCATCTTCCTCACGCCGGTGTTCTACTTCGTGATCCAGTGGCTCAACGACAAGATCGCCGGCACGCCCGACCAGGCGCCGCCCCCGCCCCGGACCCCGCCCCTCGGCCACGAGCACGGGCTCAACGGCCACTCCGGCGAGCACGGCCTGCCGGTCGGACGAGAGGAGCCCGAGCCCACCCTGACCGGCGCCTGAGCCTCTCCGCTCGTCCGCCTTGCCGCCCTGTCAGACACCCGGCCTCGCCGACGACTTCGTCGGCGAGGCCGGTTTGCGTTCAGGGGGTCGCCGATAGCTTCCTGTCTGGGTGGCAGTGGTAAGCGCAGCTTACCCCGTTGGCTCGACTTGCGACATTCGGGGGTGAGCAAGCTTGGCCCTGCCACCCGGTGCTCGAAAACGGTCATCTCCGAATCAGCCCACCGGTCCGGGGGGAGATCCTGGCCAGATACCCCACCGAACCGCGGTCCGAAGACCGGGGTCGGAGCGGGGTATCATCCGTCGGACCGCTCATCCTTCGTGGTTGAGCCGGAGGATCTTGTCGGTGTAGTGCGAGCCGGCGATCAGCTCCTGGTGCTGCTCGCCGTGGCCGGCGGGCGCGGGGAAGAACGAGTAGAGGACGGGCATAAGGTAGCGGGTGAGGACCAGGGTGACGAGCATCCCGCCCACAACCACGATCGCCAACGGCTTCTGGGCCTGCGAGCCGATCGAGTTGGCCAGGGCCGCGGGCATCAGGCCGAGCGCGGCGGTCAGGGAGGTCATGACGACCGGGCGGACCCGGAGTTCGGCCCCCCGGAGCACCGACTCGCGGACCGGCAGTCCGGCCGCCCTGAGCTGGTTGAAGTACGAGATCAGGAGCACCCCGTCCTGGACCGCGACGCCGAAGATCGAGATGAACCCGACCGCCGCCGAGATGCTGAACGGGGTGTGCGTCAGCCGGAGCGCCCAGATCCCCCCCATCGTGGCGGCGATCACGTTGACCATCACCAGCATCGCGTCCTTCAAGGAGTTGAACGCGGTGTAGAGCAGCATCACGATCAGGCCGATCGAGAGCGGCACGATCCACATCAGCCGCTGGTTGGCCGCCTCCATCTGGGCGAACTCGCCCGACCAGTCGATGAAGTAGCCCTGGGGACGCTTGGCCGTCTCCTTCGGGTCGTCGACTTTCAACTTGGCCTCGCCGATCGCCGAGGCGAGGTCGCGGTCGCGGACGCTGAACTTGATCGGGATGTAGCGGCGGTTGTTCTCGCGATAGATCGACGACGCCCCCGGGACGTGCGGGTTGATCTGGGCGAGCTGGACCAGCGGGATTCGGGCGATCTTCTTGCCGTCCGCCCCCGGGACGTCGATCGGGATCCGGCTGATGACGGTCGGGTCGTCTCGGAGGTTGACCGGCAGGCGGAGCACGATGTCGTAGAGCTTCTCCCCCTCGACCATCTGCGAGAAGGTCTTGCCGCCGATCGCGACCTGGACCGCCGCGTTGACGTCGGCGACGTTGACCCCGTATCGGGCGCAGGCCGGGCGGTTGATCTCGATCTGGAGGTTGGGCTGGCCGAGGATGTGGAACAGGCCGACGTTCTCGATCCCCCGGACCGTCTTGAGGATGTTCGCGACCCGCTGGCCGGTCTCCTCCAGGGTTTGCAGGTTGTCGCCGAAGAGCTTGACCGAGTTGGCCCCCTTCACGCCCGAGAGGGCCTCCTCGACGTTGTCGCGGATCAGCTGCGAGAAGTTGAAATTCACCCCCTGGAACTCCTTGAACTTGCCCATCAGCTCGCGCTCGATCTTCTCGCGGGTGATCCCCTCGCGCCACTGCTCCATCGGCTTGAGCGGGGCATTGAATTCGAGGTTGAAGAAGCTGGTGATGTCGGTCCCGTCATCGGGCCGGCCGACGTGCGACATCACGTTCTTGATCTCGGGGATCGAGGCGATCACCTCGCGGAGCCGGGGGGCCATCCGCGTCGACGCCTCCAGGGAGACGGTCCTGGGCAGGACCGCCCGGATCCAGAGGTTCCCCTCTTCGAGCTGCGGCATGAACTCGCCGCCGAGGCCGGGCACGAGCGTGACCGTGAACGACAGCAGGCCGATCATCACGATCAGCGTGATCCAGCGGAGGTCGAGGTAGCGGTTGAGCGCCCGGAGGTACCCCTGCTTCATCATGCGGTCGACGAAGGTCTCGGTCTCCTCGAACTTGTTGTGGAACAGGAACGAGCAGAGCACCGGGGCCAGCGAGATCGCCAGGATGAGCGCCCCGAAGATCGCGAAGGCGTAGGTGTTGGCCATCGGCCCGAACAGGGCCCCTTCCGGCCCGGTCATCGCGAAGAGGGGGATGAACGCGCAGACGATGATCGAGGTCGAGAAGAACAACGCCCGCTCGATCTCCGACGAGGCGTCGGCGATCCGGTCGACCAGCGGACGCGATCGGTCCGACCCGGGCGCGGTGATGTGCCGGTAGATGTTCTCGACGATGATCACCGAGCTGTCGACGATGATCCCGAAGTCCACCGCGCCGATCGAGAGCAGGTTCGCCGACTTCCCCTGGAGGTAGAGCACCGTCACCGAGAACAGCAACGCCAGCGGGATCATGATCGCCACGATGCCCGCGCTGGCCAGGTCGCCGAGGAAGACGAACAGGACCGCGATCACCAGCGCCATGCCGACGACGAGGTTGTGGAGCACGTTCTCGGTCGTGACATGGACCAGGTCGGTCCGCTGGTTGAAGACGCGGATCTTGATCCCCGCGGGGAGGATGCCCGAAATCTGGAGTTCCTTGAGCTTCTTCTCGACGAGGTTGGCCGTGGCCAGCGACTTCTCATATTTCCGCATCAGGACGATGCCCTCGACCACGTCGTCCTCGTCCCCCTCGATCCTGCTGAGCGACTTGCCGTCCTTCTCCTTGAGGAGCCGGCCGACGATCCCGAGCCGGGGGCGGTAGTGCTCGACCACGTTGGCCACCTGCTTGACGAAGATCGGGATGCCGTTGGTCGAGGTCACGACGACATTGTTGATGTCGTCGATCTTCTGGTTGACGAGCTTCTGGCCGTTGGCCACCCTCGACGGTTCGAGCGGGTCGATCCCCGAGCCGAGCAGGCCGAGCGCCCGGACGTTGTGGGCCTGGCTGCCCATCGTCAGGATGTCGCCGCCGACGTTGGCGTTGGAGTTGTCGATCGCGTCCTCGACCTGCTTGAGCGTGATGTTGTACTGCTTCAGGAGCCGGGTATCGACGAGCACCTGATACTGCTTGATCGTCCCGCCGTAGCCGGTCACGTCGATCACGCCGGGCACGGTCTTCAGGGCCCGGGTCATCACCCAGTCCTGGATCGCCTTGATCTGGTTGGTGGTATAGCCCGGCCCTTCGAGGACGTAGCGGACGATCTCGCCGGTCGGGCTCCAGGGCGACAGGCCGGGGGTCACGCCCGGCGGCAGGCCGGTGACGAAGCCGATCCGGTTGATGACCTCCTGGCGGGCCGACAGGTAGTCGGTCCCGTAGGCGAACTGGCATTTGATGTCGTTCAGGCCGGCGACCGAGGTGCTCCGGAGGTCCTTCAGGCCGGGCATCCCGTTCATGGCGGTCTCGATCGGGATGCCGATCAGCCGCTCCATCTCCTCGGGGCTGAACCCGGGGGCCTGGGTGATGACCTCGACCAATGGCGGGGTCGGGTCGGGGTAGGCCTCGACGTTGAGCTGATTCGCCGAGAAGATCCCGACCGCGATCAGCCCGGCCACCCCGACCAGGACGAGGAATCGGTTATGCAAGCTCCAGAGGATGATGAAACGAATCATCGGGCGCGGTCCCTTCCAGGGAAGGAGGCGAAATGAGGTCCCGGGTTCATGCGACGAACGGAGGGCGGGCCGGGCGACCCGGTCGAACTTCAGCGTACGACACGGCCTGGTGGAAGAGGGACGGGAAGGGACCGCGGGGTACTAGGCCGTGTGGACAAAATTCTGGGTACCTGCGCAGTGTAGGTCAGAGCCCACACCTTGCTTGCCTCGTCGGAGTCTTCCTGATGCGTCGCCACGAGATCCCCGACGACCGCTGGGAACGCATCAA
>JAABUQ010002482.1_pt1 | contig 36365 bp, 40 predicted proteins | sample 5560001 | NCBI WGS metagenome assembly JAABUQ01 (sample SAMN10711888, study PRJNA513371) | rock metagenome | isolation source: Antarctica rocks | place: Antarctica: Victoria Land, Finger Mt nord | collected 2015-12-18 | reverse complement strand
TTGAGTCCGAGATTAGGGCTGCGATTGAGAGGTCGTAGGCGCGGGATTGGGTTTCGGGGGGGGGGAGGGTGGAGAGGTCGATGCAGGCGAGGTAGAGGAGGGCGGATTTGTAGTAGCCGGTTGAGTCTGCGTTGGCCTGTGGGGGAGTTCGGGGTGTTAGTGGGTGTGAATTGGGAGAAGATGGGGGACGGGGGGGGGTGGGACCTGGTAGTAGCTGGCGTTTATGCGGTAGAAGGCGGCGTGCACCTCTGTTTCTACGCTGTCGAAGGTATCGAGGATGGATTCTGCGGTGTCGAGATCTTTTCGCGCGCCGGCTAGGTCTTGCAATCGGAGCTTTACTTCTGCGGCCGCGACGAGGGCGTAGACGTAGGCGTCTTGGGAGGTGGGTTTGTTGACTTTTTTGACGAGGTCGGAAAGGAAGATGAGGCGCTCTTTGTCATCTGGATGCTTCTTAGCTGCGTTCTCTATTGCGACTGCGAGCTGGGTGGAAAGGCCGACCTTGACACTGGGTCGCTGCCAGCAGTCCCAGGGTGACGAATTTCAGCTGGTTGATTTTCTCGGCGAAGCCCAGGATGAAGTGTCGAAAAAGAGGTAATCTCTGTGATGCGCTTGCCGAGGTGTTGAAGTATTCGACCAGTACGTCCGTGAGTTGATGCCATAATTTGCGGTCCCAGTAGTCTTCGATGTTTAGAAAACTCGTCTGCAGTTCTTCGGGTGCGTTTTCACGTTGTTCTGTGAGGAATTTTTGGACGACTTCTGGGTCCATAGTTGTGTCTGGTTATGTATAGTGGTCTAAGAAAGGCTTTCGGATTCTCATCAGAGGTGTAGATGTTGAAGGGAGAGTTGTGATCCAAAGCTCGGCTTTATCAAAGTCTATGGTATCGAAAACACTAGCGTAGTATGTTTAGCGGCAATTATTCTCCTCCGACGGGTGCCGCACCCTTCACCTCCCCAAAGCATTGATCCCGCGGATGGTCCAGCACACAATTATGCAGAAGTGTCTGGCCTCGCCGGCCACCAATTGCCTGCGTGCGATTGCTAGAACATGGAGGATCCACAATAGCGCGATTGTCTTCCGGAGAGGGCTACAAGATGTCTCCATCACAAGGACCGGGAGGCCCATCATACGGATACAAGGTGGCAGGTGAGAGCTTGCAAGATTTTGCTAGGCCACTCTGAAGAAATCGTGACTGAGACGCTTCAACAGGTCCTCCTTAGGTGGGCATACTGCAACCGTGTTTGGAGCCACCGGATTCCTTGGACGCTACATTGTAAATCGATTGGGTATGGAACGGCAAGGAGTTTAAGCATAGAAATATACTAAAGGGATACAGCCTCCAGAGGATGCACTGTGGTCGTTCCATTTCGGGAGGAGATGGCCAAGCGCCATCTCAAAGTTACAGGGGATCTTGGCAGAGTCGTCTTCATGGTCAGGCTCTCGAGTGCCGATCTTATGGGGCATATGAGCTGAATAGTTCACACAGGAATACGATCTAAGGAACACTGCATCTCTGGAAGAAAGTGTGCGGCATTCGGATGTGGTCTACAATCTTGTTGGAAGAGACTATCCCACCAAGTACGCCTGTTCTCCCAATCACAAGAGCTGTCATTGATCACGCCTAGGAACTTCGACCTGGAAGATGTTCATGTGGAAGGTGCTGAAAGAATTGCCGACGCTGTTGCAAAGTACGACATCGACCGCTTCATCCACGTCTCATCCTACAACGCGAACAAGAATTCACCGTCAGAATTCTTCCGCACGAAGGCTCGAGGTGAAGAGGTCGTAAGGAGTATCTTCCCCGAAACAACCATTGTCCGCCCAGCTCCTATGTTTGGATTTGAGGACCGATTGCTCCACAGACTCGCTGGAGTTACCAATCTCTTCACAGCCAACCACATGCAGGAAAGATTTTGGCCCGTTCATGTAAGCCGTTGTCTCGTTCTGTCGAGAATCGATACTGACTGCAGCACAGGTCATCGACGTTGGCCAGGCACTCTCTATGATGCTCGAAGATGATGACACCGCCTCGGAGACTTTCGAACTCTACGGGCCCACGAATTACTCTGTGGCAGAGATAGCCCAATTGGTAGACAGGGAGATCTTCAAAAAGCGACGACACATCAATGTGCCAAAGTTCATGTTACAGCCAGCAGCAAAGATCCTCAATCAAGTTCTATGGTGGAAGACTACATCGGCGGATGAGGTCGAACGGGAATATATCGATCAAGTGATCGATCGCAAGGCGAAAACTTTTGCGGATTTTGGCATAAAAGCGGGGGATCTGAGTAACTTCACTTTTCACTATTTGGTAAGCCCTCGATCTCCCTCTCCACTGCTTACCGCTAATCATTGGCTTCACTTAATCAGCAAGATTACCGGAGTTCTTCATATTACGATTTACCGCCAGCAACGGAGCGGGAGAAGAGAGAGGAAAAGAAGTTCTTGCATGTTCTCGACGACCAGTGATTCAACTTGCCTAGTAGCATTGAAGCATTAGCTGCGCAGAGACACTGTTTGTACATACTGAATAAGATATCCGTATTCTTGGAGCCTAGATTTCCAAGGATTTTTCTTTACGATCCTGACCCGGACCTCCGTCTTGATGCTAGAATTGCAATTCGCTGTTCTCCAATTGGAATTGAACGAAGTGGTATGACAGCAAAATTCGGATCGCAAAGATCGGATAAATCCTTGACCAGTGCACCCTTTCTAGAAATCCTCTAAGAGATCAAAGGGAGGTTGATGATGTGCCGTTTTCTTCCTCCAGCGTCTTCCGACTTGAAAGGTGATCGAGAAGCTTGGGATTGAGCAACAAGAAGTGAAACAGTCATGGGGTGGCAGAGAGTTGGACATCAGGTCCGTCAAGATCAAAGTCTTCGGTCGCAACAGATGACATCGAAGTTTGACAGCTCTCATCCGTCAATTCAGCCTCAACCACTTAGCTCCGGCGCCACCCGCAACCTTAGATATCTCCGGTCGCTCGGGTGATATTAGTGTAAACATGGACCAACCTCCTCAATTCCGTACAGCCATCCCAATTCTATCCGCCACAGCGACTTTCGATGGCTATGACTAGTCGGGACACATCTTGAAGAGCTGCAGGACTGAAACTAAGACACTCATTTTCACAACATCCAGCTCAGCATGAACATCCTACTGCCATTAATGCTCTCTATGAATACTATCTGACGATATCAGAAGATTTTCTCGATCATTCCGAAGTAATACCGCACGTTCTCCCACGAGGCCTGCCACACCTTCACTTCCAAATCCCTCAGCTCGCTTCCACACCTCAGAATCTTCCACGAAGAGCATCCAATCCAGCACAAGACTGAGCGGCCACCAAGAACCCGTCCTTCTCGAAGGACGAGTGAGCGGAGGAAAGATTCGGAGCTTCAATTCCTCGAGGCGGCGGCAGTAGAGCCGTAGTACACACACAATGGCATCCATGAGATTTGCAGTAGGCATACGGCGTACGTCACATACCCCCACGGATGCACCTCTGCCTATCATCAGCTAACAATGCCATTCCACAGGGTTAATACCATTCCTCGGCTACCACCATGTGCTCATGATCCTCATCGCCATAGCCATTATCCTGCTATGTACGTCACCTCCCACCCCACCTTCCCCCTCAATCACTAACATCGCGCAACAGCACTCCTTCTCGCAGGCTGCTCCTCCTCCTCCCCCCTAATCCCCGATATCTTCCTCATATCCCTCTACTACCACCCCTACCCCCCGAACTTCGACCCCTCGCAAGTAGACCCCGGCGTCACGACCGCAATCGCGAACATAGTCGGCCGCGCCCAGCTGGAAGTGCGGGTGGGATATTTCGGCATCTGCGTGAACCCGGACGGCGGATCGTTCTTGTGTTCGAACAATGCGACCAGTTTAGCGACGCAGGTGTCAGTGGATCAGGATCCGTTGAATCTGATCTGGGTGGCGAGTACGTTCAAGGATTCGATCGTCTTTCCGTATCTGATGTGAGTGCGCCCCTATCCCTACATAACAAAGTCGTCCAGGAATTGTATGGGTGCTGATAGGTGTAACAGCATCGTCGCCATAATCCTCGCCTTCGTCTGCTTCCTCCTCCTCGCCACCTTCCCCGGCTGGCACGAAGAAGTTGACGACCACGAAAGCGTCAAAGACGTCAAACCCTTCCCCTCGCGGCCCGTCTCGCAAATCGCGCTCGCACTCATCTTCATCGCCTCGGTGTTCGTACTCGTGAGCGTGCTGTGGCAACACACGGCGTCCGTGGCGGCGAGCACGATCGCGCAGGATCTGGGCAACGGGAGCGTGGCGAGCGGGGTGGGCACCACGGCGATGATATTGGGGTGGTTTGGCTTCGCGTTGCTGATTATTGTGACGATTGGGCTGCTGGTTATGATTTTGAGTATTAGTCTGCTGGATCGGTTGACTGATGATTGATCGATCGGTGCTGAGGTGGGGTGGTGGTTAGAGGGGGGCACAGGGATGATAAAAGGGAGGGGTGTGAGGGTGATTGGACATACTGTGATGGAACTTCAGCAAGCGAGCATTTTGTCGTGTGTGCATTATTTGACGAGGAGATGGGACTCACCTGATACCCGGTCTACACACACCGATTCTGTACAGTGCCTCTTTACTCATTCTGTGGCGATGGATGCATTTGCAGGTGTTGGGAGCTTCAGATCATAAGACGCAGATGCAAGGAAAGTGCACTGTATCATGCGAGATACTTCTGTGAAGGAGTGAGATATATGCAATCAAGACGGCCACACAATGCTAATGCAATCGCAATCACAAGCACAGTCACATAACGATGCGTGCAATACAAATAACCGGAATGGAACACCTTGAACACCTACCAGCTCAGCAATTTTCCCCCTCCCCCATAAAAGCACCAAGCAATGCACCCCCCCCAATTCCCTCACATCCACTCTCATACCACGTCAAACATCGCAACAACAAAGCAAGTGCGAAGAAAGGGGGTATACTACTTCCCACCATAATTCAGCCCCCCCGCACCGTCAAGCCCCGTGCCCCTCATCGCCGGGAACGCTGCCTCGTACCCCTGCCCGCCAGGCACATAATCGTCGTAATTCGGCTCTCCCCTCTGCGCGTGGAATCGCCCACCCGGGCCTACATCGTCGAGGGATTTGTATCCGCCTCTCCCTCCTCTTCTATTCCCGCCTCCGCGGTTGCCACCGCCACCGCCGCCTCGGCGTCCTCCCCTGTTGTTCTGGTTCCCGCTGCGGCCGTCCCGCCCGCGGATGTTGTTGTTGTTATTGTTGTTGTGATTGTCGCCTCTATTGTACCCGCCGTTTGTGCCGTTGGGGCGCCGGTTCTCGTCGTTGTGACCGTTGCGGTGGTTCTGCGGGCCTTTCTGCGGGGGGCTGTGTTTCCGCTTCATGGGCCTTCGCTCGGAATGATCGTGGTCGAGCTCGTCGGACTCGGCTTCGACGCGGAGTTGGACTTTCTCGCCTACGGTGGTGGAGAGGATATATTGCTTGTCTGGAGGAACGTTCTGCCAGTTTCTGATCTGGTTTGCGTTTTGTGGTTGAGCGTTTCTGTACGTTGCAAGAATTATCATGGGTGTGTTACTGTGCGTGTGTACGACGGAGATTGTGGGGATGGGGGCGACTCGTGCGACCCAGAGGTTGCTTTGGTGGAAGGCGAAGCCGGTCACTTGCCACGTTTGCTTGTAGCCTGAGCCTCCTACTTTAGATAAGAGGGTGGGGTCGGCGGGGCCGGGTTTGATCATGATGTTGTTTGCGAGGTACTTCATGTCGTGGTCGCCCATTTGTGGGGTTACTTTAACAAGGCTGAGTAACTTGGGAGTATCGGCTGGAGGGATTAGGTAACCTGTGAAGAAGACGTTGCGTTTTATCTCGAGAGGGTGAGCAGGAGGGGGGACTTGGGCATTGTGGGCGTTGATCATACGCTGAACTTCAGCTGTTTCGACGACAGGGTCAAGCGTGGTGACTTGGTCGACTACTTGTATCACTTCGGCGGCAATAGGCGGGCGTACAGCGGTTCTGTTGAAGTCGTCCAGATAGTCTCGGAAGGCTTTTGTGCTGCTCTGATGTTAGTAGCATATCCAAGCAACATGTGAGCGACCTACTGTCTTGGTCTGTCTTCATAGACTCGTATCTCTCCAGCATTCTGATAGGTACAAAGGATGTCGGCGAGTAAGGCTTGCTTGTACTTCAGGGTAGTTCCAAAGCGCTCATTGCTCGGACCTGCCTCAGGCTTCAAACATATCATGTCAAAGTCAAGCTTCTTGCTGGCGACGATGCGTTTAATAAGATGTGCGAAGTTGTTTTCTCCCCGGCCAGTGAGAAGGACGGACAGGGCATCTTTTTGTTCGATGCTGAGTCTCACAAGTTCAACCTATATTCTGTCAGCTTCCATCCAACGGCCCAGAGCTGACAGCGTACTATTTGCTCGTTCCACCAACCCTCCCACGCCCTTGGCTCCTCTTTTTCTATTCCCTCACCGGTAGCTGCCAGAATGCGCTGATCGTGCCACCAGCCTCGACCCCCAAAAGCGTCCTCATTCCCTAGCCTTCCCACTGTACTGACATTCCATAGCTTTTGGTTTGGCAAAGGGCTCATAAAGACTGTAGGTGTCAGTTGTCGCATCTGAGTTATATAAGCCGGGCCCCCTCACGAGTATTGTCAAAGTCGTATACATGAAGGGCCTTGATCTGGGAGACCGCTGGACACAGTGTCAGCGTTTTTCTGTCAGCAAAGAGCGAATCATGCCTACGGGGGAGGTCATTGCTGTGGCACGACCATCTTTTCAAGCCCGTGATAGTATTACCAATCACTGGTCGCTGAGTGAGAGACCCATTCGCGACAGTAGACAGAGGAACGGTCATCTTCCTGAGCCAGTCTTGTACCATGTAGCTCAGAATCGCGTTCAGTCCCTCTTGTGGGAAGATTGTGTGAACATGAGGAAATCGAAAGGGAATCTGAGGATCCTCGGATCACTTTCCCGAGCCTCGGACTGTCACATCAATCGCGCTTTCCAATCACCCCCTCGCCTCTCCCCTCGCTCAATCCATTTCAGTAAGCAACCCAACGCATGGAAGAGGAAGAAAAGATCAGGGAGCAGGTATTCAAAAACACTCTGGAGGAAGCAAAAGTGAAAGCCGGGGGCGAGGAGGGTCAAGCAGACCCTTGTGTTATCTGCCTCGAGTCCATTTCCGAACGAGCTGTTACATCTCCATGTCGCCATGCGAGCTTTGATTTTCTGTGTATCTTGAGCTGGCTGCAAGAGCGCTCAACATGCCCGCTGTGTGAGTGTTCCCCTCTCCGGCTCATGTGATACATGCTATACGTGGGCTAACAATGTGATAGGCAATGCGGAAGTGCTGTCAGTCGAGTATGACTGGAAATCGCCCAAGGACTTCAAAGTCTATCAGGTCTCCCAGCCGAAGAAAAGGAAACGGGCAGACGCTGCGCCTGATATCATCCACCGCAATTTTCGGCCAGAGTACAGAGGGAGACCTCGTCCAAGCTGGAGAACGCAAGGACCACGAACTCAAACACCAGTGAGAGCCGATGCTGCTCTCGTCCGTCGAAGGTATATATATCGCCACAGGCTTTACTCGCTTCATGTTGGTACCAATAGGCTTTCCAGATTTCGAGAGCTCACGCCCCAGCTTTTGGCAAGAGACGAGGAGCTGATTTCTCGTGCACGCAAATGGATTAGACGAGAGTTACAAGTTTTCGAATTCCTGAGCTCAGACGGCAGGGAAGGTGAGGGCGTTACGAGGCGAGCAAATAACGCAGAGTTCCTGCTCGAGTACATCATCGCCATTCTGAAGACAGTGGATATTAAAGGAAGTGGTGGACAGGCAGAGGATATGCTGCAGGAATTCTTGGGAAGAGATCACACCAAACTTTTCTTGCATGAGCTCAAAGCATGGCTTCGAAGTCCTTATGCCTCGCTCCAGGACTGGGATCGCCATGTGCAGTACGACGAGACTACAGCTATCGCAGCTAAAGACAAAGGGTGAGTTGCATACAGCAAACGGCTTCTTTAGTTACACCGCTCCTCTGTGAAAAGGTGTCTCCTGCTGCCACATCGGCGTGGTCTGTCATCACACTAGGACGATGCTGTGATTCTTAAACGACATGGATGACACCGATACGGATTCTCAATCCTTCAAGTTCGGAGTTCTAGGAACATTAATGACGGCTATACTATCATCTATTGCTTACATCATGAATAGTTCAGATCACCATGATCGCACGTAACGATCGGAATTAGGGCGTGCCCACGGGTCTCTATATCGCTTGTTGCCGTATTGAGCTATGCAATGGTGGATACATCAACCTCTTCATACCCACGTCTTTTCAGTCGTTCATTTGAACGGTCAATAATCATGGACAATCAAGTTCTGTCAGTCAGAACATCCGCAATTGATGATATTGCGAATCATGATCCAGGTCTACTCCCACACCTCCAAGTCTCAGGGTCTGATCTACATTATCAGAACAAAGTCATCAAAGATGTTCACTTTGCAGGACGCCTCACCTCGATGTCTGTTCCTGAGCGAAAAGCCCATCCGATGACTCAAACTTCTGAGTACTCTTCATGCTTCCAAATTCCATTATAAGAATCAGCCGACAGCACGCCGCAGAGATCACAAGTCGACTAACGCATAATATGGCATCGACGTACGTAATAAACAACAAGGACGAGAAGATCATGGTCCCAAAGACGATGTGGAAGAACCCCAATGCCCCACAGCAGCAATTACAAATCACAACCCAGCCCGGCGGCGACAGCTTGTCTGGTGGGGGATAGTTGGCACAAATGGTTATCTCGGATCTAATAGCATGCTTGACATACTTCAAAGCACTGTTCCATACCCGCACCAACATCGATTGCTTTCCCCGAGCCGTCTTTGCCCTCCGAACAGTTAGCGAGCACTCTGACCCTTGTACCCGGCGCCCTGTGTTCGCTGCGCTGATGTTCTGCCTTTTGAGCCAGCCTCTCTGGACTGCATTGAACGGCACAGCTGCCATCAAGTGGATAAGCACGGCAATGAGCCACCATACCAAAGGGAAAAAATAGGACGTGCAGTCAAACGCTTCCACAGCGTCCGTGCCGAGTTTGTTGAGTAGTGTCAATGTATTTACTACTGCCCCCATGGCGAGCAGGTACTGCCCGGCGCTGATAGCCATCGCCCGAGAAGGAGGTTGTGGGCCCATGCGACCGAATGTCAACTCATCCCCCCGCAGCAGCAAATTCGGATCGTTGTACTGGAAGACGCGGACCGGGTAGATTGTTCCGGCGCCCATACTCAACAAGCAGGATAAGACCGGGCGTCGAGATGAGAGCAGAGCTACCTCGGCGAGCTGGGGTCCCAGGTTGGCAAGGAGAGAGGGTGCGAGGCCTAGGAGAACCTGGGCGCTTGCCCAAATGCTCTTTTGAGCTTCGTTGGCGTGGGTGAAGATGCATGTCTCGTGGTTGTAACAGGCATTGATCGTGATGGAGCTGCGTAGGCCGTTGACCGCGGTGCTTTGGGTATAATTTTGGAGGGTTTCCGCGCATATGGTGCGGGAGATGCCCAACGGCACCCAGTAGTGCGATGGGAAGAATTGCTGGTATTTCAGCGCTGTCCATGCGATCGCAGGAGGGGTGAATAGGACCGGGAGCAGACAGAGCGGCAGGGGAAAGAGGGGATGCATTGGGTAGAGAACGGCGAGTCTTTGAAGGGCTCGCTGCGCTTTGAGCTGATTGTTGACGCAGTTCATATGAAAGGAATTGGAAGGTAGATGGCAAGCATGGCAGCCTTGTACGAAGGGGAGGAAGGGTAACACCAAAAGGCCATGATTTACGCTAAAACCGATCAAGCTCAGCTCCTTTTGGGGTCCCAAAACAAGTCCCTCGGTAGATGCCCATACAGCCGCCGCCGGACCACCTCCAGATCTCACACCCAAAGAGTGGCTCGGAAAACCGTGTGACAAGCCAACAGTACTTTAGATATTTAGATATCCGGAGTAGCTTCAGGGAGCCCCGAGGCCCGTCCACGCTGTCTGAACCTTAGCTTAAAAGCTTTTCTTAGCGCGAACTAAGATTTTGGCCTTACTGTCCCGATATACTTCTTATTGTCCAGGTACTCCGTATACTCAGGTAGTACGTGAGATTTGCGTTCTTTTTGACTTTGATCCGTTAGGATTCACGGTATCTATCACCCAGAAGGAGGGAGCTACGGGAACCTCAGACGGGAGAAAAGGTGTTTGCAGTACGTGCTGACTTCCATTGTCGATAGGCCCAAAAAAAAAAAAAACACAGGATATGAAGTTCTCCTCTATCTGGCGAGATATTTCGATACTTCTAAAGCTGGACCGAATACATTCAACATAATCCACTACATACCCTTAAAAGGCCAGCAATCTCATTAATGAATCATAATTTGGCCATGGCCGCTCATCTTCTCCCCCCAAACCTTCCCCCCTTCTTGCCCTTCGAAGTTTTGTTCCTGATCTTAAGCGCCCTGAAATTGGCATGGGAGGATGCACTGATCTTCTTCTTCTCCTTTGCGGCCGCTGGGGGGACTGTCGTCCGCCCTGCGACTCCGTCGCTCGGCTTTCGCCTACGCTTTGCTGGCTTTCCATCGGTCGCATCTTCTCCGTCGGACTCATCGCTATCGCTGTTGCATTCTCCCAATCTCTCTGACCGTTTTTGTGCGTTGGGAACCTGTGTCGCGTCGGCATTGGTCTCCTCACCATCATCTTCCTCCCCACCCCCTTCCCACTTAGGCTCAGGCCTCCACTTCGCCACACTCGGCTTCATCTTCACCTGCCTCGTCGTACGTTTCTGCCCCTTCTTCTTCCACACCTTCAACGGTTTCCCATTCCGTCCCTTCCCCTCATCTTCCCACGCCCTCTGATCATCCTCGCTTTCCCCACCATCAGGCCCAAGCGGCATTTCAATCGCTTGACTATCCTTCACCAACACCTTTGGCAGCGACATCGCCTTCACCGGTGCCGATGAGCCAGCGCCTTCCATTTCGCGCAGCATTTCCAGATCTTCGTCAAGCTTCTCATCTTCCATTTCTCGTAATCCTTTGACGAGGGTGCTTAGACCGCGGCCGGCGGCTTTCGGGACTTTGCGCACAGCGATCGGACTCCAGGAGACGGTGTCTTGATCCTCGTCGGGGTCGGGGATGTTTCTGGCTTCTGAGCGGCGGCCGTCTCGCCGTAGGAAGGCGGGGGTGTCGTCAAAGCGCAATATGGAAACACGCTGCCGTGAGCCGGGGGTGCAGCTTTTGTCTATGCGATTTGTGGAGGGCGTGAGCTTCGCATCCAGGCCACCTGTTTTCTCAGCGCTTGATAAGATTGTTTCTAGGTTTCGAGATCCCTTGCTCTCCGTGGGAGATACCCGCTTCGAGGGCGTGGTCAGAGCATTCCCAACGGCTGGTCCCAAAGCCTTCCTCTTTGAAGGAGTCTTGCTGTTCGAGCCACTCGAGAGCAAATCAAACATCCCAAGGACTCTCCCATTCTTCTGGGGAGTAGGTCCAAGGCAAGCGCGCTGTTGGCTTGGACTTAGGAGGAGGGAGATTGGTGGGTCGTAAGGATCGAGGTGGGCGGGGTGGAGGTCATGGACGTGTCGCTGGCGCTTTTTGGGTGTTTGGGAAGGAATTCTCGATTCGTGGGATTGAGGGTGGGAACGCTTTTTGGTTGGGGACGAGGGCGGCTTTTTGGGGTCCGCGAGGAGATTGCGGGTTCTGTCGTAGGCTTTGTATGTCTCCGCTACACCGTTCTTTAGTATACGACATTTTTTCCTGTATGATGAAGCCTCCAACCTATCTCGGGGTGCTGCTTGATGTCTTCACGGGCAGCTTTGCGGCCATAATGCGCTGCAGCGAATGCTCGTTCCCAGTCTTTCAGTTTCGAGCGGAGCTCGGCAGATCTTTGCTCAAGTTCGGCATGTGGGAGTGTCTGCAAGGGCTCCATGAAGGGCCCCTCCTCGCGAGACGTGAGGATCGGTAGGTCTACGGGCTGCTTTACGAAGTGCGTAATATTGTTTAGACATTCGAGCCTCTTCTCAGCTAAATGGTCAGCGGTCGAAATTCCGCTGATGTCGCGACGCGTCGGTGGCGGCACTTTCCTCCCGTTCCTAATTTCAGGATTTAAGGGCCACCCCAGGAAGGAGCCACAATCAATCTGATCTTCGTTAGATCTCTTAGCATTAAATATCGCCTTACCCCACACCGAGATCACGTCAGCCAAGTGGATACTAAAGTAGTACATTGAACAGCCTTGATGCAGGTTGGACGGTGCCCATCAATTGCTACATTTCACGTCGTAGGCATATGCAATCTCGTTGAATCAGATCGATTGACTCAGCCTCTCAGACTCTTGAGTCGAAACCATATGCCATTCTAGCCTCTCGATAGACATCTATGCCAATGCTCCATTGGCCTTCAAGATTTGCCCGCTAATCCATGAGCTCTGTCCTCCACTCAAGAAGGCAATCGCTTCCGCAATTTCCTCAGGCTTACCAATTCGCCCAAAAGGAGACAAGTTGGCAATCATTTTCAACATCTGCTCACTCTTTCCCTCGTAGAAGAGGTCCGTCCCTGTTGGGCCGGGAGCAACAGCATTGACGACGATGCCCTTCCTCGCTAGGTCTTTGGCCATGACCCTGGTCATCTGCTCGATGGCGCCTTTGGTGGTGTTGTAGAGAAGATAGCCTGGCTGGACCGTCGTGGCGGTACATTGAGAGGTAGACAACAGGACGATGTGAGAGCCTTCTGGCATATGAGGGACACATTTCTGTCAAAGATTCGTTAGTCAAGCTCGGTAGTGAATAAACGGGTTTGGACGCACCTGCACAAGGAAATAAGGACCCTTGACATTCAACCGCATGATCTTGTCGAAATCGGACTCGGTCGTCGCCTCCACATCGCGCATCAATAGAAGCCCAGCGCTTGGGATAAGAATATCGATCTTTCCGAACTTGTGAACCGTTGTTGCGACCATTTTCTCAATTGCCGAGATGTCACCTGCGTCCGCCTTGATGGTAATCGCATGGTCGGCGCCAATCTGGTTGACGACGTCATCGGCAGCCGTGGAATCGCTGGAATAATTGATGGCAATATTGGCCCCTGCTTTTGCAAGGAGAATGGCGGTGGCTGCACCAATCCCCTTTGAGCCGCCAGTGATTAAAGCGGTCTTGCCTAGAAGAGCAGACATAATGTGGTAAGATTGAAGGGAGTAGCGGTAGTTGCGTGTTGGTTAGCAACGTCAAGGAACTGTTATTCGAGGGGATGGTGTGCTGAAGGTTTTTGATCAATGGAATGCCTGTGTCGATAGCGGATGTATGTTTACTTGCGAGAATGGGAATTCAATGGGAGGTAAGGCCATATTTATAAGAGGCGGTTCCCTCTCTCCAGCAGTCTGATACGTACATTCTCTATCATTGAAGTTTGGTCAGACTTTCGTTAATGCCGTCGAAAGCCCGTTTCTAGGTCGCTTCTCGGCGATATGATTAATACGCAGGCGGCGTTAACACCTGTGAACCTCCAGTAGTCAATTGCGTGTGAAGATCCCTAATATCCATCGGGGCCCTCGACTTCACACAACCATCTCACCGGGCCTACTTTCTGGTACTGACGCGTTGGGCGGTGCATCCAGTAATGACAGGCAGGCGGAGCCCGGCAACCTCCCTGTCATAAAGACCAATCTGAGTCGAAGTCCTTTCAATTGAGTATGTCAGTCTGCGCTCGGTGGTGCATTTCCCAATGGTCACCACACAAACAATGGCAACTCGTATGCACAGACTCCTGTCTCATTGAGAAACAAGACGAGGTGTGGTCGAGGAATCATGTATGACTTCAGCAGCGAATCAGAGCTTGCCACAACCTGTGTGTCAAGGCAAAGGGACAGCAACTTTCTCAAAATTGCTATATTGAGGCTGAGCGGCCTACCGGTTTGGTCAATTTTAAGTATAATGAACCTCGCAAGATAAGGTGAAAGCCTTGGCCTCATTGCCACCCTAGTGACTGTTCATTAAACTATTCATCTGTTGGCTATTTCTACTTTCCGCGATCCGTCCCAGAACATCAGTTGGTTACAGACTTTACAGGCAAGTTCAATATCTTTCTATTCTCCGGTCTTTCGCTAATAAAGTCTGTTCTTTACAATGGGCCACTTGCGTCCTCTCTATGATGACTAGCCGTCATTCACTGCACTGAACATGGGCCCCAACCTGAGGCTGAGCTCTTGCGCATGTAATGCTCTACGAATAGCTTTCCCAATGTGTTCTGTTCAATTTCACGATTTTGCTAATGGAATCTGGTCCCCTCTTCTTTTCCCTCCACTCATTGTACACTATTTTGTTAACATTCTATAATGATAAAATTGATTTCTCGGTATTCCAATGCTCCTTTTTCTTCTTATATTCGTTTATCTAGCAAATCAGATCACGGCCGACCTTCCAATCGACAAGGAGTCTTGCATATCCATGGGAGCGAAGATTCATAGGGATTTATTCGGCGATATTGAAGACGGCCTCAACATTGGCAAGCGAGTAGCGAAAGCCGGCGCTATTCGAATGGACTTGATGCTTCGAGACCCAGAAAAGATGTCAGAAGCTGAGCAGGACAGAGTGGATGAGCTGCTTATTGCTTTCATGAGCGGCCGTGCTGCTACCGGCGAGTATAGTACAGATGAAGGATTGCTGCGTAAGTAAAATGCACAAGCCTCCGTCGAATATGTTTGAGACATCGATGCTGTAAGGTTCTATTTAAATTGATCCAGTCTCTAGCAATCCTCAATCGCTTAGCGGCGATTCAAGACAGCGACGTTCCTCCAATATTTTGCGATCCAAAGATCACCACTCCTGACGACCCTGATAAAAATGGGAAGTACGTAAAGTACAGTCTTGACCCCAAAAACCAGAACAAACCTTTTCAGGATCCAATAACGAAAGAACCGTCGTTTCGACTACTGAGTAAGGACACACAATGCGCCTTGCAAGCTGAAATCGTGCAATAATCTAATATAGCTGCAGACTGTCTGTTCAAGAACACAGCCACATGCTTTTGGCTAGAAGACATCGGATATATGCCTTGTCAGGGGAACACCCGGAATTCATACCTTGGCAGAGCCGTGGACTGGAACAAGAAAGGCGACGACTTAGTATACATGGTCCTCTGCTCCGACGACTGGGATCCCGGATTCTCAGATATGCCAACCACCTTCGGGCAGCGCGCTATCGATCGTTTCGGGTCCGGCAAGACTTTGACGCATTATCTGGATACCATTCCCATGCTCCTACTCCACGAGATGCACCACAAGCTCTTCCCAGACTGTGAGTTGGATGCTCAGCCATTCTAGAGAAATCAAGTTCTAATACCCATGGCTCACAGCTGATGATTTTTGGATCGAAAAGGCGGAAGACGTGCCTAAAGGGAAGAAACGGCGGAAAGCCTACGGATGGAGTGGCACAACAACATTGGCAGACCTCATAGATCCTGGGTATTCTGCAGCAGAGCTTGCTTTGAATGCAGACACTGCCTGTATCTTCGCATTGGGTACGTCTTGGTCTCCAGGGATCAAAAAAGCTAGTACTGATATAGGTATCCCGGGTCAGCTTGTTACCTGATCGGCAACGACTGGTCACTCGACATCCCCATAAAGCTAGTCGATGGACCGGATCTGGACGTGCCTGGTGACCAATTTTAACAGAGACCAAGAAAGCAAGGCCGCATCTCATTGATGGTACCACAAACCTCGCCCAACCACCTTATCCAGACCTCGGCCGAAGGCAGCCAGCGTTCAGCATCAGATTTTCTCAATCCCATCCGCATGCAAACCCAGACAACGCCGTGCGTCCTCGAAGCACGAAACGCGCTCAGTCATCACGGCAAAAGCGTCGAGACATTCCCGACATGACCACTCGAGCAATTTGCGTCGACGCAAGCGCCCTCTTGCCACATACCCCCGCCAACGAGGCTTCTAGCCCTCACAGGCCGTTCGCGAACAGTGGCCCAACGCCGAGACACAGTCTCCAGCCTAGCCGTCCAGGATACTTCACCAGCGCTATTTCCCTATCACATAATAATATCACGGGAACTTTATCGGAGTAGATAGAAGAGCTTCGTCGAACCTTCTCAGAAATGGCTTGCCAAGAATCATATTTTGGAGGGGAGGCTGGGCATGTACCATAAAGTACTTCCAGGCGCATGGGATTCTCAGGCAGCGACTCGGCGGCCAGACCGCCTCGAGAGACACAAACCAGGGTTTCAGCTATGAGCAGATATCAGAACATCAGCCTACCTAATTGAAAACACCGACACTCTCATCGTACCATCGAATCAAACCACCCACACCACGACCCTCCACCACCCACCAAACTTCCCTACGGTCCGCCCAGCACGAACACACATACCCACCCTCCACCACCTGGAACCCACCTCCCAAATCCACCTCCCAATGCTAAGCCCCAATCCGCCCTACAAAAACCCCTGCCCCCTATCCTCGCACCCTAAACCAGCAAACCTAAAATCCACGATTCAGCAACCTTCGCCCCAAGCTGATAGACAAACCCCCACCCCTTGGGTTGGAAAAGAAGTATCTTATCTTATTCTAATTATATCTAGACAGGCTGCTGGGAGCGCAGGTTGAGAATCAGGATAATAACATTTTTAACGGTGTTCTTGTCTCGAGCGATCTGTGTGTGTATGGCAAATTGACCACGACGTTAGCGTGGCGAAGCGAAGTGAGGATTCCAGGCGTAGATTAATCTTGGAAGAAGCGGTGATTCAGCGGTAGGCTGGGGTAGATGGGTTGAGAGAGAGCGGGGTCGTTCCATTTCCCTGGACTATTGACGGAGGGAAGTGCGTGGGGCCGGCAGAATGACGATGGGTCATATGTTGCAACAAGTTTGAATTATGTAGATATTCAATCATATATTCGACACAAAATTCCAAGTAAAAAGTCAACAAAGATCAACCCCCCCATTCCTCCCTACTCTCCAGACGGAGGCGAACACCCTGACACGGACTCCGGCCATCAGCACGAAACAATTTTGTGAACGTCAAGAATAATAACAGTAAGCACAACCACGTTACAACAAAGGTTCAAGAACAATCCCGCCCCTCGCCTCGCCTTACTCCCCAACACGAGAGAGAGAGAAAGAGAAAACTCTCTCACGCATTCCCCATTACCCCCCAGAACTTCTCCGCGTTATACGCACCGGGCGCTTTCCACAAATCGTTGAACGCATTATACAACACCATGTTGGTGGAAAAAGCGCTCTTGAGGCTCGCCACAGCCGCTTGTTGGTTCTGCGGGGAGGGCACAGCGTTTCCGTTCGGCTGGCCTTGAGATGGCCACCTGCGGAAAAGAACAACATCGTTAGACGAAACCCATCAAAGATAGAATGGGAGGGGAGGAGGAGAAGAACTCACCCGCTTTCCGTAACCACGGTGGTTTTGCCGCCAGCGGCATCCGAGACCTGTTTCACCCAGCCAGCAACGTACTTGCCTGCATCTTGCGCGACCTCGTTCGGGTCGAAGAAGGCGTGGCAGTTGATGGCGCAGAACTCGGTGTCCTTGCACAGGCTGGGGTTGTTTTTCACGGCGGTCATCGTGTCGACTGTCACTACAGGCCCGGTGTAGCCCTTTGATTTCAGAGCGGCGCGCGTGGCGCCTATGGCCGCGGTGACTTGTGCTACGGTCTTGGCGCCTGTGTTGACGAGCTCGTTGCCGACGGTGACGCTGTTGATGAGGGACCAGTCGCCGTTGACTGCGGAAGTCATGATGCCGATTTCGCCTAGTATGTTGTCGATGTTGAAGATGCCGGCCATGAGTTTGACCTTTTTGTTCGTGGCTGCTAGTACGTTGGCGACTTGGTTGCAATCGGTCCCGTACAGCCTGATAAGTTGATAGCCAGTGAGCTTTTGAAAGTCGCCTGCGACTTGCTGCGTCGATTTGCATGAATTGTCCGCGTTGTAAGGACTGTATGTGACCGCAGCACCGAAGCCAGGTCCATTCGGGGCCGATCCTCCTGTGCTTGGAGGCGAAGACGGAAGCGGGTTTATGGGTTTAGACGCTGGAACTGGCGCTGTTGCAGGTTTTGGGGCTGGCGCCGGCGCTGGCGCTGCAGCATGATTATTCGGTGCGGCTAGCTTTTCTTGAACAGCTGGTGCAGTGTTTTTGGTTGATGTCACAGTAGCAGTCGGCTTGCCATTCTTGTCTTCAAACACATCAACATCGTAGTTGGCAGGCGTTGAGACAATGACCGTAGGAAGGTCTTTCGTGACTGTCACGACGCCTGTCTCCCGGTTGAGATGTCTGTGGTGACTGCCTTCTAAATCGCTATCAGCTCTGCTTGATCTTGTGCTCGATGCGAAACCTTACGGTGATTGTGAGGCTTGGAGGCAGCAAGCTGTATCAAGGCTACGCAAACGATCGTGAAGAATCCAGTCTTCATCCTGGCAGAGCGGTTGAAGGAATGTAAGTTGTTCAAGGATTTGATTATGTCGTACCCCCAGCCTACGTTCGATCTGCAGCTTTAGTATGTGAAGAAAAAATTTTGACCTTGCGAGACGGCATCGAGCAGACCGTAGGTAGACCTACGTATCGATCAGATCTAATTTCAAGTAGCGTGGTGCCGTTCTTTGTTGAAAAGACGCTCCGCAAAATGAGGGTCGAGTTTCTTTCAAGTGTCAAAGCGAGAGCTTCAAAAGCATACTAAAGGCTTTTGATTGACGACACAAAGCAGCCCTATTTCGGGAAGCGATGGTCTAGACGTTTGACGGGTCTTGGGACGGTATGGCGAGTTGATTTGAGGGAGGAATGTGAAGTACTGACGGTCACAAGCGAAGATATCGCATAATGCAGCTGAATAGGAAGTGCGTAGGGATTACATAGGATGGACGGAATACGTCAGTGTTGAGAATGGTTATCTTCTCCGAGAAAATATAATTCTTCAATGGCCTGTTATCGGTGTTCAGTCGCGCTTTCCGAATTTAAGTGATGCTGTCGTATCTGCCTAACACTTGCTGGAAACCTATACAAAGATTGCTTCGAGAGCGCTACTAGTCTGGGTCCGGATTATTGAACAGTAAAGACTGGAAAGTTGTTGCGCCGCTCTAGATATTCGCGCGCGTCCATAGGAGCCGACGGGGCCATGATCAGGAGTTTTTGGGGCTAGCATTTTCTGCACTCTGATTTGGAACACTTCGAGTCGGAAGACTGGATTTCATACGTATAGGTGAGATTTGACTCCCTTGCATGGAGTTCCGGGAGTAGATTGGAGGTCGCATGTTGGTGTATGGAAGAGCCCACATCCTAATATTTCGGTTGTTCAATACAGTGTTGACCAAATGAGGGCAATGAGTAAGGTACGTACGAGAGCACAGTCTTCCTCTCCTACCCCACAATCGTCCACCCTACTCTTCCACCGAAATCCCCTGGCCGTACGGCCTTCCGTTCTCCAACGCAAGATGTCCAACCCACCTGTCACCATTTCTAATTCTGGCATTCAACTCCGCAAACCACCCCTTTCGCCTCTTCGAAACCATGTACCTCGCGACGCCTTTTATTGCCATAATAACTATACGGTGAGTCATATATTCCCTCTTTTCTACACTCTCCGGCGCCACGTAGAGTGTGAAGTCCCGACCAACATTGTAGACGACCAAGGCGTTTTCAACCGAGGTTTCGGTGGAATACTGGGCTTGGTTGATGATGCCATTGATCATAGTAGTGAAAACGTCCGGTGCCGACCAGACAACGCCGTTCGGCTTATAAGCTACTAGGATGCGGAGCTCGTCGTTGAGGGGGTCGCTAACGTTGGCGTTGGCAGTCGCGTTGCTGCTTTCAAACGTTTCGGCCTGGCTTGTGTTGTCTATATTTGGGACATTGGTTGCGGTGTCACTGAGATCAATCGTCTGCAATCGTGTATTGGTATCTGTATCCACAGTGGCAGCATTAAGTCCTGGGGTTGTCAAGAATATTTTGCCGGTTCCGATTACTTGATCGCCGATGTAAGTATCGAATCTCGTCTCCTGAAAGTAATTATTCTCGTTGCCATTCTTGAAAATGTCTCTCAAAGTCCATGCAGCAGTTTTGATCTGCGTGTGCCTAAGTAGATGCATGACGTAAATTGTGAGGATTGCGAATTACCTGGTATCCTTGTTTCAACTGCGTGTTTTTTCCTATCATGACAATCATTATGTTGGGGAAATAGTCTGAGTCGGGTAGGAGTCGGATCATGTCTTTTTCTTGATTCCAATCTAGCTCTGCAACTGCGCTCAGACCAGAAAGAATGGCCATATATACCTCTTGAAACAACTCTCGAGTCAGCACTATTCTTTGAGCACAATTTTCAGAGCAATGAGGCGTTCTTAGCGAACAGCTAAAGATCAGAACTCAATTTGAAGACGATTGTGCAGGACGGAAAAGGGGAAAAAGCACAACAGGAAGAACATACCTAGCCGAACAAGAGGTCGAGCACTAGGGAGTGGTTTGAAATCGTTTTTCCAACCCGCGGGTGGATAATCATCAACAGCGAGGGTCAAATTACTGACTGGGTACGAACAGCCCGAAAGTGCTTGACGCCGTTGAAAATGGTGCGGAGAGCTCGGCTTCGATATGGATGGCCCACTGACAGCCCTAGAACTCATGAGTGTTTGGAAGTCCGGTTTGGACGAGACTTTTACCCGACGGAGGCGCCTGCATCAACTGCTGGCACTGCGTTGGCACTGGCAAAACTGAAAGAGGGTGTGCAAAAAAGCAATTCCAGCGTCATCCACTTTGGAAACATTGTATGTAGGTGTTGAATGTTATTCGATACCTTCTGGCTGAGAAGAAAGAGAAGTGCCTGATCTCTGCGCAATTTAGTTGCTCAAGCTGGAAGAGAAAGTCGCGATAACCGACGATGCGCAAAATAGAAGCGCCGAATACAAGGAACCGAATGCTCGAGACTTCGTTACTGTACTTACAAGCTGACCTACACAGGCCAGCTTCGTCCCATTATCGACAAACTTACATCACGCCTCCCCCTCGACCTCAAAAGGGCTCTTTACCTCACCCAACGTCTTACCCACTCCTTCACTACCAGCGACTGCGACGCCATCCTTGGCTTCTGCAGCAAGACCATCCTTCGCCCGGCTCGGCGTCTTCACACCCGGCTTAGATTTCTGCGCTGCCACCTCCACCATACTGAGGCTGCTTTCCATTGCGCTCGGCAGGTTAACGCTCAACAGCCTCTGCTTGAATTTGGTTGGACTCCTGCCCTCATCTCCATCCGAAATTTCTTCTCGGAGCCAACTGACCTTGACACATCTCCCCACAAGACGCTTGGTGGTCTCGTCTACAGCGCCGAAATGGCTGATTGCGCCTCCGCCCATCATTGACAAAAGCCTGATCAGCTCGTCACGCTTGTAATGTGGCGGATTTTTGAGCTGAGTGTGAGAGAGGAGAGGGTAAAGTACTCGTAGGTAGGTATGCCGTAGTGCAGCGGAGGAGGGTGGAAGATCGAGCAGGTTGCGTAGGATGATGTCAAGTAGGACATGCAGGTCGTTGGTGTAGAAATATTCATACGTTTGTGGAGTGGTAAAGAGGAGGTAGAGTAGCTTCAAAATCAAGAGCTGGAGAGAGGTTTCGCTTTCTCGATTGAGGAGAAGTATTATGTTCTCGCCGAAGGTCTTGTAGGCAGATCCATGTGCAGACAGTAGCTTGATGACTTTGTTCGTCAGGGGGGTAATGGGAGGCTGATCTTGGCCAGGCGTAGGATCGTGAGCGGAGACCATGTATTGCTCGTTTAAGATGAGCTACAGAACCATGTCAGTAAGTGTCTACTTCAGCGTCAAGAGCGGACCTAGAAAGCTACCAGAACTCTTATGATAGGGTAATGATAGGGATCATTGGCATCATCAGACAAACCCTCGATAATCTGGAACATGTATGTAAGAAAATCTTCTTCAATTAGTACTACCACGTCGTCAGCGACGACGCCTCTTCATGCTGCCCATAGATCTGTTGTGCTTACTTAAGTCTTCAATTCGTAATCGCTGTATTCGTGACATCTCGTAAAGCAACTCCAGCAGCAACCTGTGTAAGCCCGCATCGTCATCGGTTCTTCCTTGTACTAACTCCAGTAGCCGTGGAAAGACCCCCTCTTCATTCATCATCTCGAACGTCTTTTCATTCTGGCGGCCGTCGAAAAGGAGGAACGCTACTATGATATGCAGGGTGTCAGGGAGGTCTTCCTATTCAAGGGAGATCAGCCACTTGTCTAATCGTTAGGAAGAAATTTGTACTTGTAGAAGGCTGTAGACAATCTGTCGCCGTATGTAATCTTTGTGTGCTGCAAAGAGAGCGGACTCAAGGAGCCGGTATGAGCAGCGAGCGATGTCATATTCGGTCTGAATGTATTCCCCTGCTCTGCACTCAGCATCTTCGTCCCGATTGCCGGGAACAGAGAATTTCCGGACCCTTGTAGTTTGTGGTAAAGGCAAGGTAGGACCTCAGGGCGTTGTCAATAAGTTCGTGCGATTCGCAATTGGCTGATACAATGTCCTCGAGCTCTGGTCCCTCTGATGTCAGTATATACGTATTGGAGCTCGAAGTGTCATGGCTTACACACCGTCCCAGAACTGCTGCTCATTGTCTAAAGAATACGAGACTTCAAGTTCCATTGCTCAGATCACAGGTATTTGGCCAGGAGGCCGAGACATCAAGGTGGGGCAGTCTCGCAGGCCCTGCGTATTGGGTTTATAGAAGTACGTAGTGCGAGTGGGATGTTTCAATCACATCGCTTACAGGCGGGAGTCATGAATAGCATCACAAAGTCGAAAAAGTAATCTATCGTTGCTTGCATTACGGTTGGCGGTTCGCGAAACGGGCCTTCCCCCACTACTAATTCCATACCAAAATCCGAGGCTAGTACTGCGAACAGTATATCAGCACGTATAAACCGATTTTTCGATTTTTGGACCTCGCTAGCCCCGTATATATATAAATAGTATATATAGACCTCTCGATAGCAACCAATCTAATATATTTATTATTATTTTACGTTTATTAACCCCTTTTAATATTATTAATTATCTAATTATATTTCCTAAACAGACAATTAAATATATTAAATAACTTCTAAAGTAGCCCTTTTAGAAATATAGCTAGAAAAAGGCTTAACCTTAAAATTTATCTTTATTATAAAAAGGTTATCAAGTCTTTAGGAAAAGACGATTTAATATAATAGAAAAAATATAAAAAGAAAAAGATATATTACCTTTAATATAATAATTTTATAAATAACTTTATTTTTTAAATTTTAAACTTTTTAATTATTAAGAAATAGTCTATTTATTATTACATAATTAGAATAAAATATTTATACCTTTTATATTATTATTTATTTTATTATTTAATATTCTAAATTAATATTTAAAACTTTATCTTTTAAATAATCCTTTAAGTTAAATACGTTTATATTTTATTATTCTTAAAAGGGATCTTAGCCCTTTTAATAAAAATAATATAAAAAACGTAAATATAAATATATAAGTTATATTTCTTATATCCCTTTTTTATAATATAATTAAGGATATAAAACTATTATTAAAAATATTATTATAAGTTTAATAAGTAAGAAATATTCTTTAAGCCTTTATATTAAAGTATTTCGCTAAAAAGGTTTTAATATATATAAGGGAAATAGGTAATAATAATTATATAAACGAAATATTATATAAGAGCCAAATAGATCTTTTAGAAATTTAATTTCTTAATTTATAATAATTAAATTATATAATTCCCTTTAAAAGGATATTTTTATTATCTTTTAAAAATATTATTAGCTTCTTAATTTATATTAGATTTTCGGCAAATATCAACCTTTTAGCTTTTATTCTTAATAAATTTACCTCCCTTTTCTTATAATAACAATAGTAAAATAAATAAAGAAGAACCGGAGCCGATATTATATAAAATTTATATTAAAATTATTTAAAAGGATAATAAAATTTTTATTTATTAAAATAAAGAATTAAAAAAACTTTTTATTAAAAATAATGATTTTATTATAATTTTAATTACGTTTTATAATATTTATAAATATAAAATTATATAATAAATTTTAAAATATAATTATAATTATTACCGAATAAGAATTAATATTATTTTATTTTATAATTAACAAGTTATTAAAAATAAAATAATATATAATATTTCTATATTAATAAGCTAATAAATTATTAAAAACGAGTTTAAATTATAAAGGGAAACTAAAAATAAAAAGCTAAAAATAAAAATAATATATAAATTTAAATAATTAAATTAAAATTAATTAATTAAAATTATTAAAATATAAAATAAAATTATTAAAAAGAACAAATCTTTTATAATAAATATTATATTAATTAAATATAATAAAATTATATAAAATAACTTTTAAATATAATATTTAAAAATATTTAATTTATATTTAATATATAAGAAAGTTAATTATAATAATAATAAAAGCTATTATTTATTTATATAAATAAATAATATTAAATTATAAATAATAATAATATTTTAACCAAATTCTAATTTTATTAAAAATAAACTTTTTTCAAATATTTTAAAAGGTATTAGGAAATATTATAAAAAGGCAAAATAATAAGAAATTAATAATCGGAAAATAACAAATAAAGTTATTTTAATAAGTAATATATTTAAAATTATAATAGCAATTTAAGCCCTTATATAAAATATTTTTATATAAAATATTATATTTAATATTTTAATAGAATAAATAATTATTTTAATATTTAAAATTATTTTTATATAATATAAAAAAGAATAAAAAAAAATATTATATATTTTTACCCCCCCCTTTATTTTCTAAATTAAATAATAATATCCTTTTTAATAGCCTTATTCCTCTTAAACAAAATTTCTTAGAATATATTTAATAATTTATCACCGAAAAATTAGAACGGTAAAGAAATAAATATAAAATTATATTTTATATTTTATATTATAATATATTTAAAAATATAAAAACAAAAAAAAGATTATATAATAAAAAAAAGATTATTATATTAAATAAAATATATAATATTAAATAATTAAGAATATTAATAAATAAGAAAGAATAAAAATTAAATATATAAATCTCGTATATTAATTTTCTTTTACTTATTACTGCAATACCCCCTTTAAGAAGGGGGGGGGGGTAGCAGCAATAATAACAAAAAAAACTTCTACCTTTTTACTTAACTAGCAAAATATATTTATTATATAAAATAAAATAGATAATAATAATATTAAGAATGAAATAATATATATAAATAATTTAAATAATTTTTAAATAATTTTAATATTTTCAAATTTTTAAATAATTAAGAATTAAATATAAATAATTAAAATATATAAGAGAAAAAAATTTAATTAAATATATAAAAATATCAAATTAAATATTTTATTATTATATATTTTAATATTTAATATAAATATTTTAAAATAAAAATTTAAAATCCTTTAAATCTTTTTAATATTTTATTATAAATTTTAAAAAGCTTTTAAACCTTTTTTAAAGATTATTCTTAATATATTTAAAAGCTTTTTCTTAATATTGCTTAATTTATATTTTTAATAATAAGAATAAAGTCTTGGTTAAATTAAAATTAAATAAATATAATAATAAATATTTTAAATATATTTTATTATTATTATATATTTCTTTTAATTTTATATAATAATAAATTTTAATATTATTTAAAATAATAATAAAATAAAGTTTTAAGAAAGGATTATATAATAAAAGGAGTTAATTTTAAACAAAAATTAAAAAAATAATTATAATAAAAGAATTATAATAGATTTCGAAAATAATATAATTTTCGATAATAAATATAAATAGTATATTCTATTTCTTATATTTCTTTAATTATTATATTAATAATAATATAACTTTAATTAATATTTAAACTTATTTTTTATTAATTAATATTAACAATATTAAATATTAACCCTTTTTAAACAAATTATATATTAAATAATATATTAATATATTTATAATTATTTAATAAAATTTATATATTATTTAATAATTTCGTAATTCTTTAAAAGTTTAAATTATTTAATATTTAAATTTCTTTTTAAATTAATTTATCCTTTATAAGGCTTTTTATATAATTTTTTTATTAACTTTTAAATTATAATTATTATATAAGAATTAAGTTATTTTATTTAAATAAGTTTAAAGATAGTTTTCGAAATATATAAATAATTTATTATAATATAATTTATTAAGCTTAAAATCTTATTTCCTTTTAACTTTTTTAATATATATTTCGCTAATAAACTTCTAATAAGCCCTTATATATTTTATAATATAATAATTAATATAATATTCTATTATAATATATTTATTTAGCTAGCCTAATTAGAATTTATATTTAATATCTTTTTTAATTAAGGCTGCAATTAAGGGAGGTATAACGATAATAAAAGGGGTAAAGAACTTGCTAAGGGAGAAATATATAATAATAAATATATTCTAATTGCTATGTATATTATCTATATATATACGGGGCCAGCGAGGTCCAAAAATCGAAAAATCGGTTTGTATATACTGATATACTGTTCGCAGTACTAGCTTCGGATTTTGGTATGGAATTAGTGGTGGGGGAAGGCCCGTTTCGCGAACCGCCAACCGTAATGCAAGCAACAATATTACTAGAAGCACTCAATATCATTTTCGGATTTGATCCTATAACTGACACCCAAGAATGATATAAGCCCGACCTTTGCTTTCCTATCGTTGACGTTGATCAAGGCCGCCTGACTATTTAGTCCTACCATAACCAAAGCGCCCTGCATGCCCCTATGTATGCAACAATGAGATAATACAACTACAAATAAACCCTTGAATCTCACTTCGGCCTCTTAAAGGGATGTGCCTCCGTGTTCCTATTACTTGTTAGCGTTGTAACGGACAGCTTATACGTGAGCCCTTACAAAACATAATCGTCCAAGCTGACGACGCTTGGTTCACTGAATAGAAGATAGAAGTACTTCAAAGTCTCCGCAAGCCAGAAGGACTCCATCTCATCCAACAGCTTTGGTTTTGTTAGTGTGACGTCTGATATTGCTGAAGCTCCATAAGTAGCCCCGGTGTGTTTCTCGATAGCTTTAAACATCTTCCAGCCCTTTTCGCGCCAGTAGTCTTCACCCGTGGCCCTGTACATGATGAAAACTGACTCAATGGCCTCGGGCCTATGAATTTGTCAGCAACCAAGACTCAAAGGAGAGGGAAGGGTCTAGGTCCTACCTAAGGAGATATCTGCCACCTGTGATCTTTGTCATGCCGGTGGGCAATCTCTCACTCTTGATTCTTTGCTGCACAAATTCTTCATGAGTAGGGATAGAGGGTTGTTTGTACTCAATTGCCTCGTTTGAGCCAGATGTCTTCGACGGGGCCTGACTCGTTTTGGCCTCAGAGTCTGATGCATGTATCTCTGCCTTGTTACCCTTCACAGCAGCGCCGTTGGTACTTGCACTCGATTCTTCAACCTTCTGTTGACTCCCAGATGTCTCTGGTGCTGACTTCTCTTTAGATGTGGTCGTGAAAGTATCTTTCGCACTTTCTGCAGGTGTCGCAGGCGACTCGTCGTGGATTTCACCCAGCTGCCTTTTCTTAAGGGGCTCTCTGGGTGGGGTGACAGAATCGTCTCCTTTAGTAGCGGTCTTTGGTCGACTATCGCTTTGCTTTGTGTCAGCTTTAGCATCCTTGGAAGAAAGCGTGTCATCCGAATCTTTGCCTGGTGCAGCTTGAGATTTGCCCGTCTCAGCTCGGTTTGATGCTTTAGCTGCATCAGGGATTATCACTTTTTCCTCTTCATCCTTTGAGGCTGCAGGTATAGTCCTGTTCTGAGCCGAGGAATCTTGATATGGCCGTTCGGGGGTTTCCGCTCCAATAGCATCTTCACTAGCTGCTTTGGACTTCGCCGCCACTGTCTTCTCTTCCGCCGCCTCGGCCTCTTGTTTCAGCTGCGCCAGCCGGTTTTTCTCTCGGGTCTCTCCATAAGGATCTAGCTTTTCATGCCACAATGTCTCATTCCATGGACAGTGATCTGGATCGGGACACTGGACCGATAGATATGATTCGGGCATGATGCCAGTAGTCGTTGCTTCGTAGGCCCATACGCAGCCGTCAGTCAATTTCCTGGCCAGATCCATATCCGCTTCACGATTGAAAATTTTTGCTCCAACTGCAAACATGCCACCTACAAAACAGGTAAGATGAGTTCCTTCTGGCTTGAAATTAGGGTTGTCAATATTCTCGATAGGTTTTTCCTTTCCTGTAGCCTTTATAAGTCCAGCCTGAAGAATATGCCTTTTTTCGTCGGGGATCATGGGACGAAACAAGAGTTTCTCTTTTGTTGCCTCGATAGCCATTTCGTACATAGTCTGGTACTTCTCTTCAAGGCCGCCAAGAAGCATGTACTCTTTCGGTAAATACTCGTATGTTGAGTCAGCCTGCCCACCCATGGTAAACTCTTCTATGGCGCTGTATGGAGGAGAGGCCAGACCCTGCGGCTCACAATCTGGCGGTTTAGGGGAAGTGTCCGAATCATCCTTTAACGCAGACTCGTTTGACACGTCCCTTTTGAGAATGGCACCACCTTGAGGGGGAGTGGCCGAGACTCCATCTTTGTACGTTTGAGCATTTGAACTGCCACTCATATCGTTCTTTGCATCGCTTCCCTTCGAAACGCTGTCCTTGAGTGTGGGACCGCCATCAAGTATGTTAGGATAAGCAGCAGCTTCAGCCTTCTCATTGGTGGTCTTGCCAGGCAACGCGAGTGGCTTCTCTTTCGAGTCTTGTCCTGCAGCCCCAAAAGCGTTGGCCGAGGTCCTGTCTGGCTTCTTGCAACCGGACGCATCCACTTTGAGGGGCCATAGGCCGGGCAACTTCGTATTGCTTTGCCATATCTCGAACTCGTTGGTGATGCGAGCAATGGCATCATAGTACTTGGTCTCCTTTGTAATTTGTGCTAGTCTAGTAAATTCCACTGACAAGGAACCAATTTCGGCGAGAACCACCCTTGTTTTTGCTCTATGAGGTTGGGATGCAAAAGTGCTTTAGGCAAGTCAGCAAAAGAAAGGTAGATGTTATGGGAGATGGACTTACGGCTTCCAGAGGTAGAAGGTCATAGGCATGCGATTTGGAGTGTCGAATGCGCCCATGAGAACTTCTGCCAGTTCCACAGCTTTATCCAAAAGGATTCTGTGGACCCCTCCGCTGATATCATATGCTGCAATGAGGCCTCCAAGATATCTAATGACGGTCTCGAACAAGGGAATATCGTTTCTTCCACACGTAGTGAAGTCGATCTTCCTCACAGCATTTAAAGCTTCCATGAAGTCTTCCTCCATTCCCATCATCCAAAGAGTGTCCAGTGTATCCACGAGTGTTGCTCCCCATCCGCCGAATGGATTGTGCGTTTTACCAGACACTGGCCGCAACTCGTCGGCCATCCATGCCTCCTTTCTATAACCTTGCCATGAGAACGAGAAGGTTTTCTTGATGACGTCGAGCTTTTCTTGACGTTCAGCTTTCTCGCTCGTACCCTCCTCTTTCTTCGAGAAATCGTGTTGCACTTTTGGTATTGCCTTTGGCTTGTCAGTCGGGAGCTGAATGAGGCTTTCCGTAGGGACTGGGAAGTGCTCAGGGAGTGGAGTCCAATGGATCTTGGGGACACTACTGTCCACGGGCATCACGTATTTCCCTTTTGCGACGTCAGGGGCAACTTTCGAGTCTGTAACGCTTCCGTTCCCTGTTGTAATCTGGTTGACTGAAGTTTCTTGAGCCTTGATGGATTCGTAGTCAGGTTTTGCTGCTTTCGATAGAGCAGCCTCAAATTGAGCTTTGGTACCAGCACGGATACCTCCATTGATAGGAGTAGGCACCTTCTTGGGGTCTGAATTGTTTGCTTTGGCTTTCTTGGAGGACTCTGAGTCTTTCCCCTTTGCTTGCTTCGCGGCTGGGTCGCTAGCTTTGGCCGTCCCGGAGTCTACCAATGATGGTATTGCCACAGGCTCGTTAAATCTGTCATTGGCACCACTCTTGCTACCGTCCTTTGGAGCGGTGATTTTGTGACCAAAGTTCTTCCATCCCTCGACACTGGCGGCACCAGCGCTCTCTAGCCCTCCTAAATTCTTGAAATGGTACAGGGCCCCTAGTGTAATGACAGCAAAGATGAGAAATACTCTGTAGCGACGCATTCGAAACATGGTGAACGTTCGAGATGGTCTCGTGCGCAATGGCAGGGTCTGGCTCAGACGTGTGAGTGACCTACACCAACAGGAACAAGGGAGTGTGTCCTAGGACTTCCATCCAGTCAGTCCGGTGTAGGCGAGAATTAGGGAAGGACTGGAGACGCGTTGCGAATCATCGAAGGTCAGTATGGTAGATAAATAAGGGGCCATCTTCGTTTTCGGGCAGGTTTGGCGTTTCGATTAGATACAGATTTCTCCGTACCACGCCGCCTACGCCAATCAACGGCCTCCTTGGCTGTTTTTGCCAAACCCTAGGAGGGTCGGATGCCTATATGCGTTGTAAAATTTCCTTAACTTTCGTGTCGCTCTTGAAAACTCGAAAAGGTTCCATCGTTTCAGGAAGAGCAGCTTTGAGGGCGGGCTTATGGAGAAAACCTCGGTCGGTGGGAGTGGTATTGCATGATACGCTACAGGCTAGACGTCGTATCTACACTGTTGTCTTGTCCTATGGATCTGGAGATGCTCTACCATCACATTCTTCCCTCTACATTTCTTCCCTCTAAATGGTAACTAGGTATCTGAGTAAGATATGTTCGAGCTCGTTTCATGAGAGTGGTTAATTTGCTCGAAGCTGTTGTATATTAGTATCATTCTCGATGCCGTGAGAACACGAGCAAAGTGAGAACAAAGCACCAAATGGACGAATAAAGAAAACATTCCGACATCTCTGATAGCGTTTGACCAATCGACGTTGCATCACCGTGTGGGAATAGAAAAGGTTACTCATGCAGGAAACCAGCACGTAATAGTGGACGTTGTCTGAGGCGGTTAGAAGATCCTCTCAAATCGAAATGCTTGTGGCGGAGGCGTCTATGCAGATTTTGCCCTCAGACATTTCACATGCGATCGTCGCGGCTCCTTGGAGTCAAAGTCTTCAGCTCGTGGCAGTGGGGTCATTGGCTTCTGATAGCCGTAATTTAGTACTTACCCCATATCGTACAGTAAATCTAAGACAGGGGCGCTTGATGCATTTAGAATACACTTCGCGCGCTTCGTCCCAACAGCTCATCCCTCTCCCTCTCCACCTGGTCCTGGACCTTGTTGACGCCCCTAGATTTGGTCAGTCTGTTGGGTAGCGCCATTATGTCTTGCGTGGAAGAGCCTACCATTTGTCTCGCTTTGAGTAGCTCATCGCACAAGAGTAGATTTGATGCTATCCCCGAACTTGACGCAATGCAATTCCTCAATACCCTGAATGAGTCATAGATGCCTTCTTGTATTGGATCCATAGGCTCGCCGGTGATCAAGTTGAGGCCAACAACATTGCCTTCCTCCTGTTCACCTTGTAGCGCAGCCACTATAGATTCTGTGTCAGCAAAGGCGATTACCATCTCCAATTCTAGACCACTCACGGCTGTCCTGTATGTCATGACCAGAATTTGCGGCAAGAGTCTTAGGGATCACTAATAGCGCGTCCGCAAAGGCTAAGACTCCGAATCTCGCTTTCCCTTTGACTTCTTTCTTGAAGCCTTCGCTTGTAAGATGTGCCGCGCATGCGATTTGGAAAGCTCCGGCACCCGGTACTACGCTCCTGTCGACTATCATGTTGTAGACGCTCCGTAGGCCATCACGAACAGCATCCGTAATTTGCATGATAGTATGCGCATTGGGGCCTTTGATTAGGAGTGTGACTGATTTGGGGTCCTTCACATCTTCCTGCAACTAAAGTAAGCAGCTAAATACGGCGTGCACAGTGGGCCGCGACTTACAATGAAAGTGTACTTCTCCTCTCCTAATTGATGCTCGTAGACAAGGCCGGCCCATCCGAGGACATCAGGAGTTAGATCGTCGACACTGTTCTGCGCTGTTCCACCACAGACAAGTTGCAAACGCTCCATGTTTCTCCTCTTCGCCCTCCGAAGCGCGAAGATTCCGTTCTTCACCAGCACATCCAGACTCAGCGGGTCGATACCCTTCTGATTGATGACGACGAACCCTTTCTTTGGGTCATTCCCACAAACATCCTTCTTCAGTTCTACAATTCTCTGGAGTTTCTCGTCAACAAACTTGCGCTCGCTCTCGACAAGCTTCTCCCGCTGCTCTGCACTCGAGTAGTAGAACCCTGAATTTACCTCGGACTTCTCATATTCCAGGCTGACGTTCAAGGTCAAAATGAATGCATTCACTACCCTTTTTGGCATATCAGGATGTCGCGCACCATGGTCGAGTGCTAGTCCCCTGATAAGCGACGTGTCTGAGGCTGTCCGATGTTGCATCTTCATGATCTCAATCATAAAGAGATCTGGTTTCGCGGGAGGATGGTAGATAGCCAAAACTGCATCAACGATTGCCGGTGTGAGTTTTTCAGCAAGGGTGCTGTTGAGCTTGGTAGCGAGCGAGGTACGGGCAACGGACAAAAGAAGCTCTCGGTCCACCTCTTTTTGAAGCTTGAAGGTATCAAGAAACTACAAGCGCACTATTAGCGGCGAAGGACAACGGACGGACTCCTGTGAGGTATCATACCTTTAAAGTCTCTACCTTCGCAATCTCGTAGCCATCTGTGATTATTCGCGGATGCAGACCCTCTGCAATATATCTGTCTGCTTGTTTTAAGAGCTCTCCCACCATGAGAACCACGGATGTTGTCCCGTCTCCCGTGATGTCGTCTTGAGCGGTTGCTGCCCGAGCAATCATGACCTTGGCAAGTCAATACAGCGCCCCTTGACAGCCTCGGAACGTACGTACAGCCGTCGGGTTTTGTATTTGCTTGAGAAGTCAGACAGCATTCTTTCTAATTCTTGTTCGTACTCACCATTTCCCGAAGTAGTACATTGCCATCTTTCGTCAATTTGATCTGCTGACACATCAATATGGATTTCTCCGACATGAGAAATCCGAAGCAGCGTTGGTGTAACACATACTGCTCCAGCACCATCGACCAGCCTAAACAATGCGTTAACAGCTTGATCCAAGAAGCCGGGCAAGGAGCAGCACATTTTGATGGTTCCTGTAGGACCCAGGTTCGACCTGAGGACATCCTGCAAGCCTTCCCCCGCTGATATGTTGACTTTGAGAGCTTCCCCACGTCTCTGATGATTTATTAGCAAGACTTTCAATTTTTCCCAACTGCCTGGGATGCTCACTCTTGACTCCGCTTTCGGGTTCAATAGCTGGGCTGCAGACATAGCAACTGGTGTCTTTCTCCACACAGAGCTTTAGAGGAAATTAAAAGCGTAAAGTAGATTGAGTATCAAAGTGACTAAATCTTACCATCGAGCGCGTGCTTCCTGTAAATTTCGCAGACGCGGTTCTGATAGGGCTGAGTCTACCTCTATTGGGAGTAGCGCAGGAACTTTCTAGCGAGCGAGGAGAGCCTCAAGAATTTGTTTTCTGCTCCGCAAACTCTACTTCAAGAATGGTCCTGGCTTGATACGAATAAAACTATTCACAGGTGAGTACATTACAATGAACGGTAACAAATAAGAGCTTCGGAGACCAGTCCTTGGACCAAGCCCTATCAGCGCAGTGTTCTCGTCACATCCACAAATTCACCGTCGTCCCGCCCACAATGTCTGTTGACTACCTCTTGCACGAGTCCTCTGTGGGATATGCCGTCTTTCAGGTGGTTCTCCAGCCTGATACGGTTGGCAATCGATTGAAAGAGGTCCAGGGTTCTGTTCAAGTATGCGCTATTCTCAAGAATCCGGGAGATTTCATTGTACTGACAAAAGCTTAGGATTTGGCTAAGTTTGGTAAAATGGTCAAACTGGTCAGCTTTGCACCTTTCCAGTAAGCTCGAATAAAGCCTTTGAAAGTGTTTTGAGTACTAATGGATGTTCAGCGGCGCAGCGCAGGCCCTCGAAAATGCAAATGAAGTTTCCGAAGGCATCGCATCCCAATTCCTCCTCTCGCTCCTAGAAGTAAACCTCCCCAAATCAGGCAAGAGGAACAAGGTCACACTCGGCGTCGCAGATCGAAATCTCGCAGGTGCTATCAAAGGAGCCTTTCCCGGTCTGGAGTGCGAGACAGGAGAAACCAGTGAGATCGTTCAGGACATGCTCCGTGGTATCCGCCAGCATGCGCACAAGCTCCTTAAGCAATTACAAGAAGGGGACGTGGAACGAGCACAGCTTGGTCTCGGCCATGCCTACTCAAGAGCAAAAGTCAAGTTCAGCGTGCAAAAGAATGACAATCACATCATCCAAGCCATTGCAACACTTGACCACCTCGACAAAGCCGTCAACATGTACTCCATGCGAGTCCGTGAATGGTACTCATGGCACTTCCCCGAGCTCATCCGTATAGTCAGTGAAAACAATCAATACGCCAAATTAGCGCTCTTCATCGGCGACAAAAAACGCCTCTCAGACAACGACCTCCACGATCTCGCCGGACAAGTCAACGATGACGCTGAAATTGCCCAGAGCATAATCGACGCAGCCAAAGTAAGTATGGGACAAGACATCTCAGACACAGACATGGAAAACGTCACCACCTTTGCCTCCAAAGTCGTGAGCCTGGCCAACTACCGCAAAACCCTCCATACCTACCTCATCGACAAAATGGCCATCGTAGCCCCTAACCTCGCAACCCTCCTAGGCGAAGTCATCGGTGCTCGTCTCATCTCGCACGCTGGCAGCTTGACAAACCTATCCAAATACCCAGCCTCGACAGTGCAAATCCTCGGCGCCGAAAAAGCCCTCTTCCGCGCTCTGAAAACAAAAGGAAATACCCCCAAGTACGGCCTGATCTACCATTCCACTTTCATCGGCCGCGCGGGCCAGAAAAATAAAGGCCGAATATCTCGTTTCCTGGCGAACAAATGCTCGATCGCTTCACGTATAGACAATTTCTCCGAGACCCCCAACACGGTCTTCGGCTCGGCGCTCAAGGCGCAGGTGGAGGAGAGACTCAAGTTCTACGACTCGGGAGCGGCGCCTATGAAGAATGCGGACGCGATGGTATGCCCCTTTCCCACCACCGTAGACATCCAAAATAAGTTGACAATTTTTCTTCCAGACCAATGCCATGAATACCCTCCTCGCCGACGTCAATGTCGCTGATCCTTCTGCCCATGTGGATGAGGATGCGGAGATGGCGGATGTAGCGCCGAGAGCGGTGTAGAAACAGGAGAAGAAGGAGAAGGATAGGAAGAAGGAGAAGAAGAAGCGGAAGCTTGAAGATGTTGAGGGGGAAGGGGAGAGTAAGAAGGAAAAGAAGGAGAAGAAGAAGAGGAGGAAGCACGAGGCTGAGGGCGTTGAGCCGTGAGCTTCATGACGCGGGAGGCTTGTTTGGATCCTTTCGATTGCGCTATGAATTCGCACGGCGTTGGTGGGATGCCCATGGCTGTCAGGACGGGGACGATGTATACCGCCTAGTATTCTTACAACAAACATCTACACATCTCCAAGTGACTCAGTTTCTCTCACCCCGCCTCTCGAAAGTCCATATGCCCCGTCTTCGTAGCGTGCTCCGTAGCGCCCCTCTCCCCAACCACCATAGTCCCACAAACATTACACTTGACACTGAACTCAGCGGTATCAGTATAATAATGCCTCCCCCTCAAAACCCTACACAAATCCACCGCCCGCTCCAAAACATCCCCATCCCCCGCCTCAAAAACCTTGGTATCAAACTCCGGCGGCGCGTACGCACGCTCGTACGGCGGATCCGACGGACTCAACGCAATGGTATCGTAATGGATCCCGGAGTACACGAGTATGCATCTGCTCTCCCTGCCCTCGTTGAACCGATCCGTGCGTAGGGTCTGCACATCGATGGAGCAAATCTCGATGTCGAAATGCCGGCTCAGGATATCCAATTCGATGGCCCCGCCCCACGCGTCCTCGGTCTGAATCCAGCGGCAGTAGTCGTCGGGCGCTTGGTCCAGGACCGCGGCGGAGTATTTCTCGATGTTGGCCTGGATTTCTTGCGCGATGATGGAGCGGAGTTCGGTCATGTTGTCCATGGCGCCGAAGAAGGCGGTGTTGAAGGCGCGGAAGAGGCAGGAGTTGTCGTCGGGCATTATGCGGAGGTGGAGGGTGGAGGCGTGGGTTTCGAGGGGGAGCTCGGGGGCGTCTTTGTCGAGGTTGTTGGGTTTGCGGGTGAGGGAGAGGGGGGGTTTGGTTG
>JAABUQ010002481.1_pt1 | contig 36393 bp, 42 predicted proteins | sample 5560001 | NCBI WGS metagenome assembly JAABUQ01 (sample SAMN10711888, study PRJNA513371) | rock metagenome | isolation source: Antarctica rocks | place: Antarctica: Victoria Land, Finger Mt nord | collected 2015-12-18 | reverse complement strand
GGCGCAGGTGCTTAGTCTCAGGTTTAAGTACAACACCCTCGCAGCTGTCTTCGGTTTAAGCGCAATGCAAGAATCGAAAAACTCAAAATCTCAGTTTTAAGTACAGCGCGACAACGGCCTCGATAAACTCCCGGAGCGCCTCATAGATGGCACGTTCCGAGACGCCCGCAGCGACAAGTAAGATATCGGCCGGGAGTGAAATGGACATCGCGACAATGCCTCCTTGAGAGTTTCGCTTCACATTGTACTGAGAATCGGCTGCGTCAGAAGCCGAATCGTGTTTGCGGAGGTGCGGGTTTTCCCAAGTGCGGTGCACAAGTATGCGGGAGCGACATACCGATCCGCTAAAGCAAGCGCGACGCACGCGGGCTAACTGGAAACTGAACTCGTACGCCGTAGTGTTGACTTTCCGCGTTCTTCCTCTGAATTGTCGGTGGTACAGAAGTTGAGCTCGGAGAACGGCGTGACCGGAATGTGACCATTCTTCGGATTCCGGACGGATCACGCGCTATCCGGAAGTTGGACATATTGGGATCAACACCGCATCGGTCCCCCATTAACGCCGAAGCGGCCACCCAAAGATGGGCAGGGCGTACCGGAATGGAGTGAACCCCAAGAATGAGACAGCGAGTTAAGGGGCCAAATACAGTGAATGGAGAAAGGAATGGATTTGCCCCGACGAGTATACAGCCGCGAACTGAAGCGTGCTGTGATGCTGGAGATGGACTCCGGCCGAACTGCGGCGGAGACTGCGAGAAAGTATCAGCTGAGCCCAAAGCAGTTGGAGAAATGGCGGAGTGATTGGCGAGCGAGAGGAGAGTTGGCGTTTCCAGGTAATGGGCAGAGAGCGGAAACGCCTGTGCTGGACCAGGGCCGTCGGATTGCGGAGCTGGAGCGTAAGATCGGCCAGTTGACCATAGAGAATGACTTCTTAAAAAAAGCGTTGCGTCATTTCAAGGCGTATCACCCTCCAGCCGTCGTCAGTGGCGAGGCTGCTTGTTCGAAGAAATCCGCCAGGCAGCAGGGAAAGGGAAAGCCGTGACTGCGCTGTGCCAGATGACGGGTCTGAACCGGGCTGGTTATTATCGCTGGCGCGTACCGCAGGCGGGATTGCCGGTGGAAATGGAACTACGAGACGAGCTACAACAAATCGCACTGGCGTCGCCCGCCTATGGATACCGCAGGATTACGGCGGAGCTGAACCGGCGTGGCATCCAAGCGAACCATAAACGCGTGCTGCGGGTGATGCGTGAGGACAATCTGCTATGTTTGCGGCGCAAGTCTTTTGTGATCACGACCGATTCGCGCCATACTCTGCCGGTGTATCCGAACCTAGCGCGTGCGATAACGCCCACCGCCATGAATCAGCTCTGGGTGGCCGACATCACCTACATTCGGCTACGTACCGAGTTCGTGTATTTGGCTGTCTTGCTGGATGCCTTCTCGCGTCGGGTGATCGGTTGGGCCCTCGGCCGAACGCTGGAGGCCGAACTCGCTCTTTCGGCGTTACGCATGGCACTGACACAGCGACAACCAGCACCCGGGCTGGTGCATCACTCAGACCGTGGCGTTCAATATGCATCGCTCGCCTACACGGATCTGCTCAAGGGTTACGGTATCCAAATCAGCATGAGCCGCAAGGGAAATCCTTACGATAACGGCACGTGCGAATCGTTCATGAAAACACTGAAGCACGAGGAAGTCTATCGCAATGAGTACCGCGATCTGAATGACGCCCATACTTGTATCGGCGAATTCCTTGAGAGCGTCTACAATCGGCGACGGCTTCACTCCGCTCTGGGTTATGTACCGCCAGCCGAGTTCGAACAGAATGCGGAGGGCTTCTCATGAGGTGGCTTCGCGACCAGAATCATTCCTGCCGGGGCTCTGCCCCTGCGACCCCGGGATTTAGCGCAGTTGCGCCAGAATGGCTAACGGCGGCCAGGGCGGCTGTTGATGCCGCCCTAGCTATTCCGGCTGCTGAGTCGACGCTCGGGTCGCATCCCTGCGTTGCCCTATCCTCCGCTCAGCTGCTTCCAGAGTGGATTACATTAATCTCATCGTCCAATGCTTCTGCAGTGAACGGTGACTACCCTCTTGACTCGCTGTCTCACTTCAAGGGTTCACTTCAGAATGGTCCCTCCTGGCCGCTTAACGTGCTTTAAATTCCGTTTCGTGTCTTCTCCTCTTTTGACGTGTGATAACGTCCTTTATCACACTCTATCAACGCCTTAAGACCCCGCTTCCCTTTCAGCCCTTTTCCGGCGTAGGATGGATGTATAGATGTTTATCAACTTAAGTGCATAGGTGTCACATGGAAGAAGCCGTTCGCTGGAATATCAAGGTCTCGAAAGAAACCGACTTGACCCTCCGCACCTTTTTGGGTTCGCAGGGCATGAAAAAGGGTGACCTTTCGAAATTCATCGAAGATGCTGTCCGCTGGCGCGTGCTTCAGCGCACCATTCAGGACATCAGAGCACACAACGCCGATGCCGACCCGGACGAAATCCAGCGCATCGTAGATGAAGCCGTCAGCGAAGTGCGTGCCGAACGCCGCGCCAAACAAAAGACCGACCAAGCCTAATGCGCGTGGTGATCGATACCAATATCATCGTGTCCGCCTTGATCGCTCCGGCTGGCAAGCCAGCCACGATCATTAACGTCTGGCTGGACGGGGAATTCATGCTGCTGACGTGCGCGGCGCATGTCGATGAGTTGCGCTCGACGTTGCAAAAGCCGCGCGTTGCCGAACTCATCAAGCCACATAAGGCTGGCCGACTGGTCAATCAGATCAAAAGGTTTGCCGACGACGTGGGCGTACTCCCGCGGGTGGAACGCTCCCCGGACCCGACCGACGATTTTCTACTGGCCCTGTCCGAAGCGGGCAAGGCCGATTATCTCGTGACGGGCGACAAGAGCGGCCTTCTTGTCCTGGCCCGCCACAAAGCCACGCGCATCGTGTCCGCGCGAGAATTCTGCGCACTGTTCGCATGAACCAGTTTGCATGAACCAGAAAGATGCATCGACGATGACCACCGCAATCATTCTCTCCCCTGCCCCTGAGCTTCAGCCCGCGCCGCTTTTCGCGCCGACGCCGAAAGCCGCCAAGCGCGTGCTGGAATTCTTCACCGCCCAGGTCAACAACGACCACACCCGCAAAGCCTACCTGAACGCCACGCGCCGCTTTGCGGAATGGTGCAACGCCCGCGGCATCGCCCAGCTCGCCGACGTGCAGGCCTTCCACGTCGCCGCCTTCGTCAAGGAGCTGCAAGGAGAATTCACCGCGCCCACGGTGAAGCAACACCTGGCCGCGCTACGAATGCTGTTCGACTGGCTTGTAACCGGCCACGTCCTGGACGTGAACCCGGCCCACGCCGTGCGCGGCCCCAAATACGTCGTCAAGAAGGGCAAGACACCCGTGCTCACGGCCGAGGAAGCCCGTGAGCTGCTCGACAGCATCAAGATGGTCAGGAAGTCGGAAGACGAGGACGGCGCTGAAACAGAGGAACCGGCATTAATCGGGTTGCGCGATCGCGCCCTCATCGGCGTGATGGTCTACACCTTCGCCCGCGTGAACGCCGTGCTCCAGATGAAAGTGCGTGACTATTTCGTGCAGGGACGCCGCGGCTGGGTCCGGCTGCACGAAAAAGGTGGCAAGGAACATGAAGTTCCTTGTCACCACAGTCTGGAGCAGTACCTCGACGAATACATCACCGCCGCAGGGATCGCCCGAGATCCGGATGCGCCTTTATTCCAGACGGCGGCCGGCAAGACCGGCCAGCTCACCGGCAAGGCCATGTGGCAGCAGGACGCCTATCGGATGATCCAGCGGCGGACGCGCGGCACTGGCATCAAGACGCGGATCGGGAACCACACCTTCCGGGCGACCGGCATCACCGCATACCTAAAGAACAAGGGCACGCTTGAAGCGGCGCAGCACATCGCCAACCACGAGAGTCCGAGAACCACGAAGCTTTACGACCGCAGGCAGGATGAGATTTCGCTTGATGAGGTCGAGCGGATTGCGATTTGAGACCACTCCTCCGCCCGTGTTGGGAGTCGAGGCATTGGAATCACGGTAGCAGCGAGGGGCGCGGTTTAGTCAAATGGAACGTCCTTTATGTTGGGCTATCCGGTGACGGGCCGTGGTTGGCCAATTTTGACCGGGACGACTCGGCAATACTGAGGAATGACCGGCTTGCCCGAGCGATCGCTTTCAAGATTTCAACCCCATTGAGCATTGAACCCGTATCGAATTGTTCCCCAACGTAGTCCACGGCGTTGCTAACCATTGCCACGCAAGCCACTGAAGCATGGCGGGCAGTACCAAACGCAAAGAGCGACGCCGCCTGCATCTCCACGGCTAAAACATGTTCGTCAGCCCATTTCTCCAATTGAGCTCTTGTCTCACGATAGGGAGCATCGGTTGTCCAGACCTCGCCACTGAAGACCTGACGTCCGGTCCTCTTCAGTTCTCGCTTGAGTAGCGCAATGATCGGCGTCGAGCAGGCGACTTCCCTGGCAGGAGGCAGATAGTGATAGGAGGTACCCTCATCACGGACCGCACTCGTTGCCACGACTAGGCAAGGAAGTGGCAACTCGGGAAGCACGCGGCCAGCCGATGTTAGACCTACGATGAGCTTGGCTCCGGCGGCTTGCAACTGTTCGGCGACAAGCACCGAATAAGGGCCGCCGATCGTTCGCGCGATCATTCCGCACGTGACACCTTCAAGCTCCAAAGCAAACATTGAGGTGTGAAAACACGCCCAAGCCGGAAAAGGCTGCGCCATTTGTTCTTTGACAAGCCAGTCAGTCAGATCGCCATCAAAGTCGAGGATGCAGATGGAGGGAACGGAATCGTCCGGAACCCTGCGATTTCGCCGAACTTCTTCCATCAACTCCGAAGGTGTGAAGGCGCTCGGATGCTCAAGAGTGTGGTCCAGGATAGGGGGAGTGCGGTCGTATGATGACATCAAATCTACTCAGGTGGCGATCCCCGGCTCCAGGACGCAATAGCAATAAAGGAATTGCTGCGTCGTTCCAAAGGGCGTTTGATGTATTTCTTTCGAGCTCTCAACCAAACGGAAACGCGGCCCAAATTCATCATGTAAGGAATCTGCGTCATATCGCAGGACGTCCAGGCCACTGCACCTTTGCGGACCCTCTGGCCCGAAGGTGGCAACAATCACATGTCCTCCGGTTTTTACCGCAGAGACCACCTGGTTTACGTAAGCGCGACGTTCTGCGGGTCGGGTGAGAAAGTGAAAAACTGCTCGGTCGTGCCACACATCATAAAAGTGCTCAGGCAACGTGACACGAGTTATATCGCCCACGAGCCATTTAATGTGATTCACAGCGGAGCCCAGCCGCTTCCTAGTTTTGTCAATGGCGGTTTGCGCAATATCTAGGACTGTAACGTCTTGATACGCTCGCGAAATGAGATCATCCGCCAATGTCGATTCACCGCCTCCTACATCGATGATTGAGCTGGATTTTTGCGGGGCAACCTGCTGTATCAGAGAAAGCGAAGTTTGCAAATGGGGACTAAACCAACTCACCTCCGTGGGTGCTTTGGCGTCATAAACCGCCTCCCAGTGACCCTTCGTATCCATTCCGTCACCAATCAGTTCGGAAATCGCCGCGCGGTACCCCACCAGCAGTGCGCCCACGCTTTCGGGAATTCAGCAAGGTAGGCGGTCTTCATTTGCGTGATCTTGAATCCGCCTTGCGCGAGGAGGCTCGGAATATCGCGCGTGATGTGACATCCCTCGAATAAAAAGTGCGGGATGGGCTCAGACAACCATTGCCATCGTTGTATTGTGCGATCAGGTGAGATGCCGTGCTCAAAAAAAATGAATTTTCCATCGGGCCGCAAAACGCGCGCAATTCCCCGAATGGCATCAACAACTCCGGGAATTGTGCAAAGCGTGAATGTGCTGACAACAGTATCGACGCTCTCGTCCGTTAGCGGGATCCGTTCGCCTGGAAGATCCAAGAATTCGATGTCCAGATGTGTGCGGCGCTGTTGCCGTTCTGCGAGCCGAATCATTCCCGGATTGGGTTCGAGAGCATAGATCTTGGTGGCGCGAGATGGATCGTAGTGAAGGAAGTTGACGCCTGGACCCACTCCGATCTCAAGAACTGTCCCTTGGGCGAGTGGAATGATTTGTTGGCGCACTTCCCGGATAGGCTTCGGGTCGCCAAGCCTGCTCACGAGCTGAGGATAGATGCGTTCTTTGTAGAAGTTCATGCGTAGCTGGCACCTCAAAATGGCGAAGCTAAGCCGTAGATCATTCCACCTTGCATGCCTACATAAAGCATGTCGTTCGTGAATCCAATTCCTCGAACGACTCGCGATGGGAACTGGTGCGACCAAGCGAGTGATCCGCTCTCTTTATGAAACGCAAAAAGCTTTCCCGCAAGGTCTCCAACAAAAACGTAGTCCTTCCAAACGTATGGTCGCGAGGAGGTCCAAGAATTCCGAGCAACTGCTGTCGAGGATTTCTGGAGCCAATTTACTCTCCGCAGATCCAGGTCGATGGAATCGAGATCGTTGGGCTGGAACTGGCTTCCACCCTCCGTTTGGGGAGGGTGTATGAGAACGGTCACAAGCGAGTGGGCCGTAACGCCCATGTGCCGGTCTGGAGATCCGCTGATTCCGAGCGAACGAGTTACCGCGCCGCTTTTCGTTTGCAATTGATAGAAATGCCCGTCTTGAGTGCCAACGTACACGCTCCCTTGCGAAACAATCGGGGTTGTCGTGACGCGTGAATGGAGATCGGTTTTCCAGACGACCTGGCCTGAGTCTGCCTGAAGAGCGTAAACCAACCCGTCAAGGCCGCCCAGAAGAACGAGGTTCCCATCCAGCGTGGGCGAATTGCTTGTAAGATTTCTCTGCCGGTCGAACTGGCTCGCAAAAGTCCAGCGGGTGCTGCCATCTTTAAGACTCAAGCAGAGCAACTCGTCGCCTTGGGCTACCGCATAAACATTGTCGCCCCGCCGCACGAGGTCGGAAGCAACCCCCACGTTGCCGTCCGCACCCGCTGGAGCCAAGGATTTCCAACGCACTTTACCGCTCTCACGTTCAAATGCATAGATATGACCTTGCTTGCCGAGGTCGGTACCAATCAGGATCAAGTCATCTGTGACCAGCGGATCACCGTGGAAACTTTGTTGCTCGCCGTCCTGTTTGATGTTGTACGTCCAGCGAATGCGACCGGTTAGACGATCTAGAGCGTAGAAGTTTCCCGAGCAAGAGCCAACAAAGAGAAGGTTGCCCACGACCGTAGGCGAAGAAAACACTCAACCGTGTGTATCGAATTGCCAACGAAGCGCTGAGTCTTGCCTCTCCGACTTCGCCTCATGCTGATTCTGATTTTGGCCGTCACCCCGGTAGGCAATCGCGAGGCCTACCATCAGGGATGCGGCAACAATGGTGCATTTCATAGCTGTCTCGACACCCTTTAACTTAACTATCATGCAACCATCGAGCACAGCTTGCGAAAACGAAACGTTTTCGCACGACAGACGGTCGGCTGCTCAGAGTGGATGCGACACTGTTCGAAACCTTAAAAGTTTGTAGCACCATGCGTTATTGGATGTCTCGTGTACATGAGTCGCTCATTCACAACGCAGTGCAACGATTGGATCGAACCGCGCTGCCTTTCGCGCGGGAGCCAAGGTAGCCATGACAGCAACGGCGAGGAGCATCAGCGAAACGATGAGTACCGTCAGTGGATCGTGCGCCGAGACTCCGTAAAGCAGGCCAGAAATCAACTTGCCGCCAGCGATACTGCATGGTACTCCGATTGCAATGCCAACGACCGCGAGAAGGAGGCCCTCGCGGAGAACCATCCACTGTACGGTATTCTGCGGCGCGCCCACGGCGATGCGGATGGCGATCTCGCGGGAACGCCGCGTGACGTTAAAAGCCATTAAACCGTACAGGCCCATGGCAGCCAGTAAGAGAGCCAGACCCCCGAAGAAGGCGGAGAGCAAAGCGGTGATCCGTTCACGATAGATGGATCGATTGACCCGCTCCTCAACCGTGCTGAGGGACGCGACGTACTCGTGACCCAGCGATTCTACGGCCCGTCGTATTGGGTTCTCCAGGGTCGCTGGCGCGGTCCTCGTCTGCACGACAAGATCCGACCACCCCATGTAATCACCATATTGCGCGGAAGGCAAATACAAGGTGGGCGGCTCATCTTGACGCAGATCGTAGAGGCTCGCATCGGCTACGATGCCCACAATCTGAAGGTTCTGCCATTTCGGTTTGGTCGTGACATCGAGTTGTCCTCCCAAGGGGGAACCGCGGGGGAATAACTTTTCTGCGAGTTTCTTACTGACGATCGCCACGCGCGGCGCACGGTCGTTATCTTGCCAGGTGAAACTTCGGCCACGAAGCAGGCCGATTCCCAAAGCCTGGAATGCTCCCGGCATCAGCATCTCCACATCGGCTCGAATCTCGTCTCGGTTCGTTTTGCTCACGCGGATTTTCTCGGTCCAAGGAGGAGTGCTGGCCGGCATCATCTGAACGAGCCCGGCGGAAGCCACTCCCGGCAGCGCTTGAATACGCTCGCTGAGAGCGCGGTAGTAATCCACCCGAGCCAGTTTTGGGTAGCTGCCCGGCTTCGGAAATAGATGCACCTCAAGTACGCCGTGCGTCCGATCCCGGCTGGACAGCGTGCAGTTTCTGAAGACTGCGGAGGAATAGCCCGGCACTGGCGAGCAGGACAATGGACAACGCGACCTGTGCCACGATGAGTACCTTGCCCAGAAAGCCAGTGCCAGTCGTCACCGTGCGGGCTCCGCGCTGGACTGCGGCATGAGGATCTTCGCGTAGGGCACGCCACGCGGGAGCCGATCCGAAGAGCAACCCTGTCACGATGGCGGCTGACATCGTGAATCCCAGGACTCGCCAATCTGGAGAGAGGTTCAACTGAGCCGGAACGAGAAAGAATTGTCGGATAATGAACGCCGCCAAGGCCCTACTTCCCCAAAAAGCGAACGCGAATCCCGCTAAGGCGCCGACGGTGGAAAGTGCCACGCTTTCGGTAAGCATTTGCCGCACAAGCCGAACGCGCCCCGCTCCGAGCGCCACGCGTATACCCAGCTCCTGACTGCGCGAGGCGGCACGAGCCAGCATCAAACTGGCTATATTCACGCACGTCAGTAGCAGTACCAGACCGGAAATGCCAAACAGAATATACAGCGGTTGGGAGAACTGGCCGCGCAGATAGGACACACCTCTCGAGCCATGTTGCACGCTAAGCTGCAATGCCATAAAGTGAGCCCGTTCCGCCGCCGGCTGATCCGTCGGAGCTAGATCCTGACGAATGGCCGGCCACAACGACCTCAGTTGTGCGCGAGCCTGTTCGAATGTGACGCCGGGCTTCAGACGGCCCGCCGCTTCAAGCCAGAGCGAATCTCGCCGGTTCAACTTCTTTTGTACGTCACCAGGGCTGCCGAAGAACAATGGCTCCGCCGTGATGGGAACCGTCACATCGGGCTCCAATTCGGCGCTGATTCCCGTAAAGCCACGGCGCACAACACCGATAATGGTGAATAATACGCCTTCGATCTTCAAGGTCTTTCCGATGACGTCCCGCGCGCCACCGTAGTGCTGCTGCCAGAAGCTATATCCGATTACGGCGATGGGAATGGGTGCTGCCCGAAGGTTGACATCGCGCGGCGTGAATACACGTCCGATCACTGGAATGGCCCCTAATTCGGAATGAAAAGTCCCTGTCGCGGCCCAGACCTGGGCTCGCGAGAGTACACCATCCGCCTCGACATTTAACACCGAGTCACCCCACCACGCGAACATGGCCGAGAAAATCTTTTGTCCGCGCACCAACTCTTCAAACATCGGCAGCGACAGACCAGGAAACGGATCGTCAGGGCTGTGAACACCCACACGAACGAGTTGCTCGGGGTGTAGAACGGGCAGGTCCCGCAACACAAGAGCATTAAGAAGGGAAAAAATCGCTGTATTCACGCCCACTCCAAGCGCAAGCGTCAAGATAGCGATCACAGTGACCATGCGATTCTTCCTGAGTGTTCTGACTGCAAACCGAAGATCTTGCATGGCATTATCGACAAACACAAGCAAGTCGATGTCGCGCGTCCGCTCCTTCAGAAGGGTTTCATTTCCAAACCGGCGTCGCGCATCGAAATGGGCGTCTTCCGAAGACATCCCCGATCCGACGTTCGCTGCTTGCCGCATCTCGATATGAAAGCGCAATTCTTCATCGATCTCTCGACGTTTCGACGGCTTAAAGAGGGCGATAAATCGGTTAGCAAGTCCCATATCGACCCTCGTGTCAAGCGCTACTAGCCGTGAAATTCAGTACAGCAGCCACTGCTTCCGTGAGACGATGCCAGCTCTGCTCTTCTCCGACGAGTTGCCTGCGCCCTTTGGAAGTAAGCCGGTAATACCGCGCCCGGCGATTGTTCTCGGAGGCGGCCCATTCGGCAGCGATCCAGCCTTCCTGTTCCATCCTGTGAAGCGCCGGATAAAGCGAGCCTTCTTCAACCCGTAAGACTTCGTTTGAAATCCTCTGAATGTGCAGGGTGACGCCCCATCCATGCATAGGACTTTGTTCGAGCGTCTTGAGAACCAGAAGAGCCAAGGTGCCCTGGAGAATGTCTGTTTTGCGCTTGAGCACTGTTATAGATATCTATAGGAAGTGTGCTCGCTTTTGGGAATCCTGTCAAGTAAAAACCTTGCGATATTTAGCCGATCCGCGCGATACGGGAACCCAAACGGAACGGTCCAACTGTTAGCAAGGACATTTCGCGGCGAGGCACTCTCAAAAGCATCAACAACCAGCCTAATCTCGTGCGGTTTTTGATATGAGCCCCGCGCTCATTTAGCGCGGACACGCTGTTGCATAAACGAGCGATGCTGTTGAAAAACTCCGCTCACGTTGACGTGCGCGACTTTGATTAGAAAAATGACGTGATTAGACGCCTTATAAGCGATCGCCCGGCCGAGGGTGGACAATTCTTATCCTCTCCGGAACGGGTCAGGTCGGCCCAGAAGAGTTTTTCAACAGCATCGAGCGATTGCACACCAAATCGGCCGTCACCAATTGGCGCGGCTTTCGGCGTTGCAAAAAGGTATTGCTTTACGCTCGGGGATGGCAACAGGTTTGCGCAACGGCCCGCTTCCCGACTATCGCAAAGCTGGGGCTGATCAATTAAGCCTCTCCGGAAGGTTTCGTCTGGTGCTGGAATCCAGTGACAATATCGCCAGACGGATCGTCTTCAAGCCGCTCGATGATTAGCTGGCAAATGCGAGTTTTTTGTGGAACTAGCTTTAGGTGGAAAGGCCCCAGATTGACCATCTCAAGAGTGATAACGCCGCGAAATCCAGAATGGATTGTAGGCGCTGTGATGTGAACCATTAGACCCAGGCGTGCTAAAGAACTCCGGCCTTCGACGCGGGCTGCCAGCTTTGATGTTGTCTTGAAATGCACGCGCTCTCTCGTCACAGCTAGCATGTGGGCTGGAACTTCACGAAAAGGCGGAAAGATGATCGATCCGTCCGGCGCAGGCATGAGAGTTTTCAAATACGCGCGGGCAGTGACTGGAAAACTCTGCTGCGCCAAATCTAAAACAACTGAAGCTCCTCGTACTTGCAGTGTTTCGGGATTCCAACCCTGGAATTCGCTTCCGAGAAACAGGTCAACTGCCGAGGTCGTATACTGATCCGGCTGCGGCCGGGGATCGATCTCAATTTCTCCGGAGTCTAAGCATCGCTGGATTCCAGCATTGCTCAGGATCATTGCTGCGCCTTACGCGGCCGCAACGTATTCCAAATCTCTTTTCGGTACCCATGTGCGCAATCCTCCAATGACTGGTTCTCCGGACAATTCAACCAAAGCATCTTGAGGTGTTTCTTCTATGACGTACGCGAGCACTCTCCCATCAACTTCGGCATTATTTTCAGGCGCCTTGCTTACTCTTACGCTGTCTCGATCAACAATGTAGGCAGAGCCTGCCCCGAGAACTACATAGTACTCAGAATTAAAGAAACCAGCCGAAACACGGCAGGGCACAAATGTTCTAGTAGGCATGGTCAATTTTAAAATAATATCAGTCCTCAAATCAGGCTGCAATCTCTCATACCGATGGTTGGGGAACTCATTCGGGACTTTCTTCATCATCGGTCATATTACGCTTCAACACAAAATCCGCTTTACTTCGTCCAAAGGAGATCTCATCCCCTAACCCCTAGAATCCGTGTCTGGATGTGTGTTCCTTTCAACCCAAATCGGGTCGCGTCGCTTCCCTGCCCCGGCGACGACTTATTCGGCCCTTTTAGAGCTCTAGCTGGCTCGGCATAGACCCGCACATCACGCGGAGAACAGGCTGGCTTCCATTGCAACGAGTGCAAGGCCCTTTCAGCTGTCCCAGGTGGACGTATCCGACGAAGCCCCCGGAGCGTTGTCGACTCATCCATAAGCATGCGCACATGCTGGCATGCGAGCATGCAACGCATCACCCAAAAAGAACAGACAGGTACTGTGATGCCCTCAACTCAGACCGCGCAACTTCAACGCCACTGAAATTCGGCGTTGCTTACTACCTCCGACAATTTCACGCATCCTTAGTTCCTTCGCTTCCGTTTGGTTTTTCCCGAGCTGAAGGCTTTCTCATTTGCATGCTGGCATGCGGGCATGGTAGCATGCTATAAAAGGAGTTGCCTTTGGCCATTCTTGTTGCTATGGTTTCCCAAAAAGGTGGTGTGGGCAAGAGCACTCTCGCCCGCCTTCTTGGCCGTGAATTTGCGGCTCAGGATTGGCGAGTAAAGATCGCCGACCTGGATATATCGCAAGGAACGAGCTTTCAGTGGCGGTCTCGCCGCTTAGAGCACCAGATCGAACCTGACATTGCGGTTGAACAATTCGGCCGCGTTGACCAAGCTCTCAAGATTGCAGATCAATACGACATCATAATCTTGGATGGCGCGCCGCACAGCACACAGGCGACCCGTTCAATTTCGATCGCAAGCGATCTGACCGTAATCCCAACTGGACTCGCAGTGGATGACCTTCAGCCCGCCGTCACATTGGCGCATGATCTAGTCAAGAACGATGTTCTCAAAACCAAGATAACGTTTGCCCTTTGCCGTGTCGGAAACAGTGTGTCGGAGATTGACGACGCCAGGGCATACCTGAACCAAGCCGGATACGCCGTGCTTGCCGGGGCGGTACCGGAGCAAGTTGCGTATCGCCGGGCCAGTGATGAGGGAAGGGCATTGACGGAAACTCGATTCAGTACTCTTAACCAACGCGCCGAGGAGCTCGCGCAGGCAATGGTAGATCAGATCGGCGAGCTAACCGGCACAAAGAGCATCTCTCAATCGCGAGCAAAACGGAGCGTCGCCTGATGGTCAATGTAAAAAAGCTCAACCGGCCAGGAAAGGGACTCCCTCCACCTCCCGAGGAGACAAATCACAACTTGGTTAAGCCTCCCAGCGGGCAAAAGGTTCATCAGCAAGTCAAGATTTCGCCAGAGATCCGGCGCGAGTTCCGCGCTTATGCCGCCGAGCACGATATGGATCTTGGCCCACTCTTTGAGACGATGTGGCAGTTTTACAAGGCAAATCACGGTTGAAACTCCAGCATGCTGGCATGCTAAATAAGCGAACAAAATATACGCTATGGCCAACAAACCGGGAAGGGGATTGACGCACATCAGCGATATTTTGCCGGGTTTCGGGGACATGGTGCGTCCGTCTCGGCCACTCGAACCGAAGGCGTTAACGGTTCAAGCGCAACATCACTTTACGCGTGTGAAGCAGATCGACGCGCTTGCCGGTATTGGTGAAGATTCCAACTCAGAAATGGGCTTCATGGCGCGACTTCTGACGCTTTGCTCATTGCCGCGCACCGACCCTGGCAACCGGCTGCAATACAAGCGTCAGAATGGCCCTTACAAGCTCGTGATGATAGCGGGAGGCGATAACAAGCTTCCTTTCGGTAATCTGCCGCGGCTCTTGCTCGCCTGGGTTTCAACTGAGGCCGTTCGCACGCAAGAGCGCGAACTCGTCCTCGGCAATTCGTTGGCCGCGTTCATGCGTGAACTCGGTATGTATTCGGACAGCGGAGGGGATAGGAGTGACAGGACGCGCCTCCGCACGCAGGCTGACCGCCTGTTCAATTCGCATATTCAATTAATCTATGAAGCTCCGGGCCATAAGGCGACTGCCTCATCGGCAATAGCAGAGCGCACGGAACTCTGGTGGGACTACCGCAAACCTACACAGGACACGCTCTGGCAAAGCCGCATTTTGTTAGGCGAAGCGTTTTTTCGCGAGATCATTTCGCACCATATTCCGATCGACATGCGAATCCTCAAGGAAATGCGTAGATCCTCGCTTGGTCTCGATCTCTATATGTGGCTTTCCTACAAAACCTTTCTGCTCTACACGCGCACAAAGAAGCCCGAGCGCCTTTCCTGGGAGCGGCTTTACGTACAGTTCGGAGCCGACCCTGCGAACGTCAATCACAAATTTGTTGTCCGTGATTTCCGCAAAGATGCACTGCGGGAGATCAAGAAGCTCAAACTCTGTTGGCCAGCGCTAGACGTGGGAACCCCGAAAGGCTGCCTTGAAATTCGTCCCTGTCCGCCGTCGATCAGCCCCAAGACCTTGGCCGGTAATTGATTTGATCCAGGCTTGTGCAAAAGCTTGTGAAAGTCCGTCACCTCTCCACGCTGAAACACCCTCACTACGTAGAAAAGCTCATAAAAAAGCGCTAACCCCAAGTAAATCAGCAGGTTATGAACCGCTGAAACACCCTCATTGCCGACTCTCTAGCTCAAGTCGAGCCGCTGAAACACCCTCATGAACGCCCGCTGAAACACCCTCACTCTTCATATAGATTGATTCATGTAAGTACATATAATTCGTGTCCCCGGATCTGTTAAAAACACATCAGCACAAAAAATCGGATCCCAAACAACGGGATCGAGAAGAACAAAGGGGAGACCTGTTCCGGTCTCCCCCTTAAACCCCTCTACCCGGATTTTCAACCAAGAATGCAATTTAGGGGCCGGCCGTTTTCGGATCTCCTTGGAGTTCCAGTTGCTCTGAAGTCTCGCTTTTCTTGGCTTTTTCGCGATCCCACCTGGCTCTTGAAGCTCGCGATGCACGCGCCTTTCTTTCTTCTGGCGTAAGAGCTTCCCAAAAGTGGCGGACGCTGCTGCGGTGTTTCTCTAAACCGGAGCGTTGTAACAAGCCGACGGCCTGGGTCAGCACGTCGCTAACGGACAGGTTGAATTTGTCTGAAAGGTTTTTTACCTCATCAGCAACCTGCTCACTGATCAGTGCCAACGCGGTTATGTCGTGAGTGTCCCTCTCGGTTTTCAGAGCTTCCATCCAGCCATTTAGCTTTTGTTTCTCCTTCCGATGTACACCCCCGGCATTGTACAGGAATATAAATTCCACTAATAATGCAAGATTCGCTTGACACAAGCATCCTATTCGCATTAGGCTTGCACATATTGCCCTAAGTACTAGGACCAATCGGCAAACAGGAGGTGAAACGCAACACTCGTCCTATTCCCGTTACACCAGTGGGCCTAGTTCGGCCCCAATGGTTTTGGGCGAGAATGGCCAATTCGCTCGCCCTCATCTGCCTTCCTCACTGCGATTGGGACTCCCGCGCTTGGAGTACCGCAAACCAAAAGTACTCCTATTTGTGTCAAACAATCAACCGTGTTTTTGTTTTGGGACTGCGCGAGACAACGGCTTTTACTTTTTGCCTTGCTCTCAAGACAAGCACTGTTCGATTCGGAGGTGACGACGCAGACCTAACCCCACTTTGGCAATGACCCCGAGCGGCTCGCTTTAGCGGAACGCTCAACATAAACCAGATATTAAAAAGCTTTGAAAAGGAGAATAAATTTGAACTACCAATTGAACCAGAGTGAGCAAGAACAGCTCACTCAAAAAGTTACGCGCGTGCTAGCCCATCCGGCTGTGCGCGGCGCTCTGTTGTTCACGGGCTGCGCTGTACTGGCCTGTGCGCAAGCCAGTCCGTTTGGCCAAGTGGCAAGCGGCGCATCCTCAGAAGCCGTCCTGATTGCGAAGTGGATCGGCATCATCCTCTGCATTTTTTGCGGCTTCGGTCTGATGGCCGGCGGCCCGGGAGCAATGGCAAAAGCAAGTGGGCTTTTTTTGGGGCTCATCTTTGCTTTGTTCGCAACGCCGATTGTTGCTTGGGTGCAGTCCCTGTAGCGAAGCGCAAAAGCTATTCACTGATGCAAACCGGATCTTTACGGCACGACGCGAACCCAACAGGGAAGGCGTTGAACAGGCCGCAACTCATTCTCGGCATCGACAAACGGCTTATCGGCATGGCGTTTATCGGAGTCGCCCTAATCGGCCAGAACGATGGCTGGCAATTCAAGGTAGCAGCCATCGCGCTGTTTCTGGCCGTGGGGTTTGTGGGGCGGCTGGCCAGCCGTAAAGATCCGAATTTCTTTCTGGTGATGAACAAATACAGACAGCAAAAGTCTTTGTATGACCCCTTAAAGCGCGAGCCATTTCGCCTGCGAGTGGAAAAGAGCAATCCATGATCCAGCTGAAGCCGTTTTTGAAGACGTATCAGAACGCGGGTGCCTTGAATTCCTTGCTGGCGCCGCATGCGTTTGTGGACGAGTACGTCTTTCTGACCAAGGCGAATCAGCTTGGAGTGGTGTTTCAGGCAGCGGGCATCGACGACGAATGCCTCACCGAAGAGACGCTCGCGAATCACACAAAGCGCGTCAGCGCCGCGTTTCGCGGCTTCTCGGAGCAGTTCCACATTTACCAGTATGTCGTGAAGCAAGACCGGGCCGCCATCGAGCAGGGAAGGGAATTCCACTCAGAAGCGGTACGCCGGACCGTGGTCGACCGGCGAGAGCATCTGGAATCGAAGGCCAGCGGGCTGTATTCGCTGAAGCTCTACTTCGCAGTGCTCTATGAACCCTCGGGACTGACCGATCAGGGCGCGCTGAAGCGCCTGTTTTCCACCAAGAAGGTACTGCAGTTGCTCGCCCACGAGTTGGAACGCAACCGTACCGTGCTGATGGGTCAAGCGGGTTCTTTCGAGCGCACGATCGGGGATTTGCTCGGGCTCACGTTGCTCGGCAAACAGGAGGTCTTTAGCTTCTTTCGGTTGCTCTGTAACCTCGATCCAGAGCTGGCAGACTCCGAGCATTTGACGACAGACAAGCATGTCGATTACCACCTGGCCAGCGCCGCGTTGAGTTGCTCCGATAGCGGCATTCAGTTGGGGGAAGCGGATATCGAAGTCTTGTCGATGCGCGATCCGCCCGCGCAGACGTTTCCCAACGTCTTACGCGACTTGCTCGCACTCGAAACCAACTTCATCTTGTGCACCGAATTCAAGCGAATCGTGAACGAGAAAGCGGCGACGCTGATCCGCACGGCGCAGAAGTATTTCTTCTGGTCGCAGTGGGTGTCGGACGTTCCTTCGGTGCTCAGCATGGTGCTGAATCGCGGCAAGCGCGAGAACGTGATTGTCGACAAGAGCGCATTGAACGACAAGGACGAGCTCGATGATTCACTGGCCCGCATTGTCAACCACGGCGAATATCTCGGAGAGTTTAGTTTTACCGTCGTGCTGTACGGTTGGGGCGATAAGGTGAAGCTGCAGCGGGCGGCGGCCGATGTCGTGAAGATCTTCGGCCATCACGAGGGGTCGTTGTTTCGCGAGAGCTACAACGCGCTGAATGCCTATTTGTCGATCATTCCCGGCAATCATCCTTTTGGGCTTCGGCATCTGTATCTGCATTCCAAGAACTACGCGGATTTGAGCTTCATTTATTCGCCCTACACCGGCGAGAAGCGTAACACCTTTCTGGATCGGGAGCATCTGGTGGTGCTCGAGACGAACGAAGCGGTCCCCTATTATTTCAGCTTGCATCAGGGGGACCGGCTCGGAACGCTGTTATTCGGCGCCCCCGGCTCCGGCAAGTCCGTCTTAGCCAACCTTTTGATCGACCATTCGCAGAAGGACGAGCCGAGAACCTTCATTCTCGACCTGGGTAATAGCTATCGGCAAATCACCGAAAAGCATGGTGGCAGTTACTTGCACATGCAGTTTGCCGAGGGCAAGCAGTCGTTTCGCATCAATCCGTTCGTGTTGCCGGGTACACCGGACAATCTGCAATTCCTGAGTCAGTTTGTCCGATTGCTGCTCACGAATTCCGGCTATCAACCGACAGCCGAGGATGAGCGGCAAAGTTTTGAAGCGCTGGAAGGGGAGTATATTCCGGGCGGCGGCCGAACTCTGAGCAGCTTTGTCGAAGGTTTGCCAAAGCACTTAGCGGATCGGCTACACGCTTGGACGGAGGGCGGGCAATACGGCTCCGTCTTCGACAACCAAGAAGACACGCTCACCTTTGCGCACTTCCAGACGTTCGACTTTAGCGGGATGGATGAGATTTATCCGAAGGTGATGGAACCGCTTCTGTTTTACATCTTTCAGCGAATTTCGCAAATTATCTATGACCCGAAGCTGTTGAAGACGTACAAGCAATTGTGGGCCGATGAGGCCTGGCGATTCCTGTCGAACGAGACCTCGCGCAAGTACCTGGTGGCGGCTGGTAAAACCTGGCGCAAGCACAACGGCGGGATCGCGCTCATCACGCAATCGGCCGAAGATCTGCGAGCAGCGGGAATTCTGGAACTGGTCAATGAAATCTGCCCCGTCAAGATTCTGTTAGCAAATGCCGGCGCGGATCGCGCGGAGTATCAGCGCCTCTTCCGGTTGAACGACAAAGAACTAGAGCTCTTCGCGAGCCTGAAGCCGAAGCAACAGTTTCTGCTCAAAACGGAAGAACGCGCGAAAGTCTTAAACGTCAACCTGGACCGGCATGCGTTCTGGCAGTACGCGAACAGTCCGTATGAGAACGAGAAGCGACAGGCGGCGATTCAGCAATACGGCTTCACCAAGGGCTTAGATGTACTGGCGCGCGAAGCGTCCTAAATTTTCAAAAAGAAGGAACACCCATGCAACCAATCCACCAGAAACTCACATTCGCCCTGGCGTGTGTGGGAGTCCTCAACCTACACGCGGCCACAGTCGTCAAGCCGCCGCCGGAGCCGTCGACCGCAAGTCGCACAATTGAGTACCATGAGTCGGACATTGCGCCGATCTATTCGCAGATCCGCTTTACCACGTTGATCCAACTACCCCGGCAAGAGACCATCACGGCGGCGAGCTGTGGAGATCAGGAGTTTTGGCGCATTAATTACATGGGCAATCTGGCCTATGTGAAATCGGCCAAAGTGGGCGCTCGAACGAACGTCAACTTGATCACGGCGAGTGGGAATTCCTACAGCTTCCTGGTTTCGGAAGTCTCGAATGTCGCCGATGCGCACGCGGACCTGAAAGTTTTCGTCAATCCAGCCGATCGGGACGCCGTGACCGCCATGACGGACAAGCCCCGCTATGTGAGTGCCGATCAAGTCGAGGGCTATAAGAAGACGGCCGAGACCGCTACCGCGCAGTTGGAAGCGGAGCAAGCGGCCGCGGCGAAGCAGTTGGAGAAAGCCAAAACGGAGTTGCAAGCCAACTATCCGACCACGATTAAACACGATTACAAGTACACGGTCGGCCCCAAGAATCCGTTCAACGTCTCGGCTATCTTTCACGATGACCGGTTTACCTACATCGACGCGGTACCGGAGGAAACACCGGCTGTGTACGAGATCAAAGACGGCAAGCCGAGCCTGATCGAATACCAATTCAAAGACGGCCGCTACACCATTCCGAAGATCCTGAACGATGGCTTGTTGCGAGTCGGCAAAGCGGAGCTGAAGTTCAAGCGCGGCTAAAAGCAGCCCGGCCAAGAAGAGGGAGAAATCCGAGATGGACAACCAAGAGCAACCTCGCGAAGTGCCGCCGCTGCCGGAACCAGACAAGCTCCCCTCCGGGAACTTGAGCACCAAGAACAAGCGCTACATCTTTCTCGGAATCATGGGGGTCTTGGCGTTAGTCGTTCTCGGAAATTTGTTTAATTCGCCCACCGCACCGAAGGCAGCGAAGCCAGACGCCAACGCGAAAACGCAACAGCTGAACCCAACGCCCTCGCAAGTCAAGGAATGGGCGGACAACCTCGCGAATAATCAGGCGCAGCTAAAAGCAGAGGCGGCGCAAGCGGAGGCCTTGGCTAAAGCGGCCCACGTAGAAGCAACTCCGAATGGCGACTATCTGCCGACACAAGCGGGTCAGAATCCCGGCCAGGGACCCTCGGCACAACCGAGCGAAGAGGAGCAACAAAGGAAACAGCTCCGGCTTGAGCGGGAAGCCCTGGCGTATAAATCACTCTTCGCGGATAACCTGGTGCACCAAGACCTGGTAGGGACCGCCGCGGCGAAGCCCACGGCGGCGGCAGGCGACTCGGCAGACCAGACCATAGATCAACCTCCGGCAAGCCCGACCCAGGTATCGAATGCGGCGCAAGTGCCGACAATTGGCACTGCTCCAGAAGCCCCGGCATCGTCGGAGCTGAAGACCGTCGCGGATACGCCGCCCGCAGCGAACAAGCGTAAAGCGCTCGACTTCGATCCGACCAAGCAACCGACTTTTTGGCTTCCCGAAGGGACGGTGATCGAAGGCGTTCTTACCAACAAACTGGACGGTAGCAATACCGGCCCCGTCAACGTGATGATTTCCGCAGCAGTCTATTTGCCAGGCACGCGATTGCTCTTACTCCCACAAGGAACACGGGTCCTCGGCGAAGCAAGCAAGGTGTCGAGTTTCGGGCAAGGACGCTTGGCGGTCGCATTCCACCGCATCCTGGTTCCTGGTCTCAATACCTACTCGATACCACTCGACAAATTACCTCCGGGACTGGCACAAGCGGGCGAAGTGGGGCTCAAGGGAAAGGTGAATTCGCATTACGCCTCGATCTTCGGAGCGTCGCTGGCGGTGGGCGCGATCGGCGGTTTAGCGCAAATCGGCAATGGGACGAACGGCTTCGGGATTAACCCGATGTCCGAGTTTCGCAACGGGGTCAGTCAGTCCACAGCGCAATCGGCAGACCGCATTCTGGACCGGTTCTTGAATCGGCTGCCAGATATCCAAATCTCAGAAGGAACTCGCGTCCGCGTGCTCCTGACGGATGATTTGCAGCTGCCGTCTTACGAAGCCATGCATGTTTCCGGACCAGGCTTGACGAGGGGATTCTGAAGAAAGGTGGTTCGGGCAGTGTGGCGCGCAACCGGAGTACAACGTAGAAGGGAGGACACGCATAATGACGCCGGAGCAAGAGAAATGGGTGTTCGACAACATTCATTACCTCAGATCGCGAATCGATGGACCGCAGCAAATGAGTGCGGATCAGGAGGAAACCAATCGCATGATCCGCTCTCAAATCCGGCTCAGTCGCGTACCGGGCGGCTTTCTACTCCTGATGGTTATAGGGCTCCCACTCGCCTTTTTGTTAATAGGAGCGGTTGGTTGGGTGCTGAAGAGGTTCGGTTTTTAAAGGATCGTTCAAATATGAAAAAGCAGTTTCTCGCTCTCTCAAAAGGCTCCCTGCGAAAAGCGCGGAGGCTCGGTTCTGAATTCGCCCAGTTCCCGTTCTTCCAGAAAACTTTGGCGGTCGGATTGACCGGCGCAATCGCTCTGGGACTGCTGGCGCCCATACCCATGAAAGCCATCTTTGGCGGCATTGTGTTCGATCCCTCGGCCTACGCCACGCTCGGCCATATCTGGAAAGAAGACATCTCCACAGGTGCAAAGTTGATTAAGGAATACAACCAGCTGGTCAAGATTTACACCACGAGTGCGCAGCTGTATGCCATGTCTGTGGCGATGGCTCAGATGGTCAGTCATCCACAACGGATGGCCATGATGGCGGTCGTTCCCGCCTTTATGAACAACGCAACCCAGAACCGCTATGGAGAGACAATCAACTGGCCGGTTGCCATGAATGGGCGGATTGGATTCGCCGCAAACTCCTGGAATCAATCCACGCTGGCGCTGGCGCCGAACCCTTACTTAGCAGCCGAACACCTGGGCAGCAGCTACCTTCTAGCGCGGCTGGCAAGCGTCGAGGCAACCGACGGAGTGTCGATTCGCTGCACTAAGATCCTGTCGCAGTACAACCTCAATCAACAGCAAAATATGGGAGCCATCCAGCTTTTGAAAACGGCTGGCCTCGACATCTCGAAGCCCATGAACGCCATGGTTGCCCAGCTAAACGTCGCCAATGCGGGCGCGCAACAATCTCGAATGGAGCAGCTCTCACAAGGAAATATCCAGGCCTGTTTAGCCGAACAGCAAATGTTGAGCAACAAGCGTGAGCGCGATGCCGAGGTCGAAAACCTGAACCTCGTTGGGGCCGTTCAGAACTACAATTTTACCGAAAACGAGGATTGGACCGATGGCGTTTCGGCCTTTCGGTCGTTCCGTCTGCCGTAGGAAAGAAAGACCATGAACTTCTTCCAGAGGGTTGATTCGATCCTGTGCCAGCCGCGCGTTACTCGCTGGATTGGGCCGGTTCTCGTCGTCTATTCCATCTATACGCTTTGGCTATTGGCCGAAGATCAGAAGCAATTTACCCGAGATGCCCAGACCATTCAATCGCTACAAACGCAGCTCAATGAGGTAAGCCGAGAGCGAAAATCACTCCGGCTTCAACTCTCCAACAAACAATTCGATGACCAGGTAAACCAGTTCAGCCGAGACCGGGCAGAAGCCCTGAAAGGACAAACGAAATGACCGGACTTCTCAACACAAAGCTACTGATTGCGATTATTGCGTTACTCGCTACGATTGCGGCTTCAGTAGGCTATGTCGCTCATGTTCAGGCGGTGAAACAACACACCGAAATGCTTCGGCAACAACACGAGCGGGAGCTCCTCGAAGCAATGAAGGGTGGGACCGAAAAGGAGCGCAAGAAAACCCAGGTAGACCCCAAGGCGGAGGAAAAAGCTAGGAAGGCATTTCGACTGCCATGACGCGCAAACTCCTGTTCCTGTCAGTCGTTCTTTCGCCCCTTGCGTTCGGGCAAGGGATGCAAACATACACCGGAACTGTGTCGCAGGAGATTGTTGCCCTAGTGACTTCAGGGCAGCCGGTATTTATGTCTTTTGGGAACAAACTACTCACCAGCTTATGCGTGATTATGCTGGTGATCTATGGCTTGAAGTGGGCACTTGCCAGCGCTTCCAACTACCACGGGCACTTCGATTTCCCGGGCATGATTCACTTTTTTGGCCTGTTCATTTTGGCCGAGATGATGCTTCGGTTCTACAACACTCCGCTGCCGTGGGTGGGGTCGAGCTTTAGCCAATTGTTGCCGGATACTGGCCAAGCGTTTGCCAATTCCATCAGTATGAGCGGGCTCACAACGTTAATTCTTCAGATCAATAATATCGTCTCCAACATGAAGGCTCCTGGTGTCCTGAGTGGCCTAGACATCGTTGTCTATTGCTTCATCCTGCTAGACATGACGATTATATCTGGGGTCTTGTTTGCCATCACGATTATCGGGTTTGTGGGTATCGGGATTGGTGCTCTAGTGGGTCCGATCTTCATTCCATGGCTGGTCGTTCCAAGGATGGCGTGGCTGTTCTGGAACTGGCTTTCGTTCATGCTCCAGTACAGCTTTTATCCTGTCATAGCGGCGGCCCTGGTCTTTGTTTGGACCAATGTTTTGGTGACGTTTGTTACTAATACTATCCACGGCGATTACACTATCGCGCATTGGCTGAAGCTGCTTGTTCCACTAGGCTTGCTGAACATCGGGATGTTTATCAGCATGTTCCGAATCCACTCCTTCATAAGCGATTTGTTCCGAGGTGGAGCAGCCGCAGGGGCAGCGCTCAGCGGGAATTTACTGGGAATAGCAAAGGGGCTCTTTCAATGAAAACCAAACTTCAATCAACTTCGCTACCGCCTGTAGAATTCGCGGCGGCTCAGCATTTCGAGTTCTACGGGTCTACGTTGACCACCAACGCCGCACTCAAGGTAACGGTTTTAATCCTGGCCGCGGTGATCGCACTCCTAGCTTTTTGTGTGCTTCGGACGGCTAAGGCGGCGGCAAACGTCAAGCCATTGATCGTCCGAATTAACGATGTCGGACGGGCTGAAGCACTGGCCTATTCGAGCTTCACCTACAAACCGCAGGCCCCCGAAATCCGCTACTTCCTAAGCCAGTTTGTGGTCGGTTACTACTCCCGAAACCACAAGACGGTGGCACAGCAGTACGGTAATTCGTTGTATTTTCTCGACCGCTCTTTGTTCAACATCGTCGATGCGCAGGACCGCAAATCCAACTGGATTGCCAAGTTCGCGATCGGCACCGACGACGATGTTCAGATCAATGTCGACAACGTCGTCATCGAGAACCTGGAGACCGAACCATACCGCGCCAGAGTCGAGTACACCAAGGTGTTTATCAATCAAGCCGGTGGCGAATCGAAGCGTGAATCCTGGGCGGCTGAGTTCTTCTTTCGTATCAACCATGAGGTTCCGAACGACCTCATTCTGCACAATCCGCTCGGCCTTTCTCTGACCTATTTCACGGCCGATCAGGCCTTCAAATAACCCCGAACTTGCTAGCAGGAATCGACGAAAGTCTGCTAGCAGCAAACAGCACAAAAGGAGCTGACAATGAGCAAACCGATCATCGAAATTGAAGACAAAACCCCGGATGAGCAGCTCGCAGTCCGGGTTCGTCCTGAGATAGCAAAAGACCTCCGAGCGTACAGCGAATTCGCTTCGAGTTCGCAAGGCCATATCGTCGCGGCAGCCCTGAAGCGCTTGTTTGCGGCTGACAAGGGGTTCAAGAGCTTCCTACAAACACACCCCGAGGCTGGCGCGTCGGTACAAGGCGAGAGCAAGGCGAAGGTGGCTAGAAAGGGCAAAGCGGCATGATCGGCGAGCCTCGGAGCAGGGGCGTAACGGTGCTTTTAAGAGAGGTTTTCTTACCGGGTGGATCATGCCGCTACACTTCGTTTCGCGACATCCTTGTTCAACACGAGAGGTCACGCCTCTTAGGCTTCCCGTTGCAAGCGTCGCAAGATGCCAATGTTTGCACTCTTCGCTTGCAACCGCAAGCGGTCCGTTAGCAGCGAAACGCAACCTCTAAATGGAAGCCAAGACAAACTCTGTCGCACTTGTAGAAACGTTAGGTATCCGCGTCACTGCTGCAGAGCGAAAGGCCTTCGAATTACGTGCGGAGAAGGACGGCTTGAGCCTGAGTGAGTGGTGTCGGCGGGCACTGTTTGCGTCGGCCAAGGTGTCGACGGAAACGCGGCTACTCCTCTCAGAAATCATCGCGGCGCGCCGGATGATTACTTCGATTCAGATCACTGTTGCGGCAGGTAAGCCGCTGGACGACAAGACCCTCAAGGATGGTGCCAAGCACGTCGACTCGCTCAAGTTGTCCCTGGCCGACGAGCGGATCGCGGACTACTTTGCGAAGACGGCAACGGAAGCCGAAGACGAGGACGAGGAGCGTGAAAACTCCGAAGACGAAGAGACGGACGAGACTGAGGAGGACGCCACGGCATGATGTTCGAACCACAGAAACCAGCCTGGCCGAGACGGCTGCTCACCTTCCGCATGCTCGGCCTGGTCCTCGCGATTGGCAGCACGTTCTTTTGGGTCAAGCTGTGGAAGCACACGGTCAATCCGGTGCAGGCTTACTACCTGTGGTCGTATGTGCGGACGACGGTCTTTGCGGACCTCCCGAGCTTACCTTCCCGAAGGCACAACCTTCCTACTTTCCTTGTGGTCGAGACACAAGGCAAGCCTGTCTCGACAGCTTCTTACCTCTTGAATCCAACTGCGAAGCCGAGCCTTCGCGCGATGAACATGAAGCACGCTTTCTTTCAAGCGTATCTGAGGAACCACATCTACGACGGGCGCTCCCTTTGGAGCGTGCTCTTCTGGCCCGAAGTTGGCTTCGGTCTGTGCCTCGTCGGCTTCGTCGCAACCGGAGTGAAACTTGACCGGGACCACGCGAGCAAGGGACGAGACGGCCGCCTCTTACGCGGCCCCTTCCTACTCAGTCGATGGGCCTTCAACCGGGCCACCAAAGGTGACGGCTTACGCTTCCGCCTCAGGAACCGCAGGAACCCGCTTGAGCTGATGGCTGGCGACCGTGGCCGCGATCTTGTCATCAAGCGCGAACGGGAAGCGCATCACCTGCAGATCGCGGGCGATACCGGCACCGGAAAGAGCACGCTGATCCGGCAGATTCTCTACCAAGTCGAGCAACGCGGCGACATGGCGATTGTGTTCGATCCAGACCGCGAGTACGTCAAGGAATTTTTCAACGAAGAACGCGGCGACTGGGTGCTGAATCCATGCGATGATCGGTGTCCTTACTGGCCGATCAGCGAGGAGTGTCAGGACGAGGCCACAGCCACACCGATCGCAATGGGATTCTTCCCAGACGCACCCACGCGGCAGCAATTCTTCTTGAGTCATACACGAGCGATCTTTGCGTACCTCCTGGCCACTCACAAGCCGACAGTGAACGAGCTGGCCTACTGGATGGCTCACCCGGAAGAGATCGATATCCGCGTGAAAGGAACCGAGCACGAGCATACCCTCACGGCGAACGCAGCCCCGCAGCGGGCCGGTATCCTCGGCAGTCTCAACGAAGCCGGAAAACCGCTTCGCATGATGCCCACCCACCCGGAAGAAGGACGGCGCACCTGGACGGTCCGCCAATGGGCGAAGGAGCGGAAGGGCTGGCTTTTCATCACGTCGACGGCTGACACCATCGACGCCCTTCGGCCACTGCAGTCTTTATGGCTCGACATGCTGATCTTAAAGCTGCAAAGCACCGAAGCACGGCCGGGTCTGGCTAGAGTGTGGATGGTCTTGGACGAGCTCGCCTCGCTCAATGCGTTACCGCAGCTCATGAGCGCTCTGACCAAGCAGCGAAAGAGCAACAATCCTATCGTGCTCGGCTTCCAGTCGATGGCTCAGTTAGCCGCGGCATACGGCGACAAACAGTCGGAGACGATCCTGAGCCAGGCGTTTACCAACATTTGTCTGCGCACCAGTGAACCCAGAGCAGCCGAGCACCTCAGTAAGCTCATCGGCAAGGCTCAGCTGGAGCGCATCCGCGAGTCGAAGCCTTCGCACTTCCTGAAGCGGACACAGCAGGGTAGCTACTCCAGCGAGCGCGTGATCGATCCAGTGGTAATGGAGTCCGAAATCCAAGGGCTGGATGATCTGAACGGCTACTTCGTCCAGACCGGGAAAATCGTACGGATTCAGTTCCGGCCATTCGCCCGGCGCGAGCGAGCGCCGGCACTCATCGAGCGAGTCATACCAACCGGGCGGCGACTCGATCCGCAGAGTACGTCGCTGGCCGAGCTGACCGACCAGCTAGCAAGCGAGGCAACCAAAGAGCCGAAGCCCAAGACGCCGCGCAAGCCAAAGGCTCCCAAGCAAGCGATCGAACAGAAGGTAGCCGAGAACAGTTTAGGAGCAGGAGTCTAACATGCTTGACGTTTCTAAACCGTTAACGAGCTCCAAGGTACAAAGCTATTACCGCTCCGAATATTCAGCAGCTTCGAATTCCTACTACTCCGGCGGCGGGGAGCTGCGCGGCGAGTGGCAGGGCAAAGCGGCAACGGAACTCGGCCTGGCCGGAGAGGTGACAGCCGAGGCCTTTGACCGGCTGGCCGAAGGGCAGCATCCATTGACCGGGGAGCAACTGATTCAGCACCGGGACACCCTCAAGGCGGCGAACGGCGAAGAGATGGGCCATCGGGCCGGTTGGGATCTGACCTTCAATGCTCCGAAGACAGTCAGCCTGACTGCCCTGGTGGGAGAAGATGAGCGAGTCCGGGCCACGCATCAGCACGCGGTTTCCGTTGCGCTGGATGCAACCGAGAAGTACACCCAAGCTCATATGGGCGGGAACCGGGCACCGGTGACGACCGCCAACTGGATTGCTGCGAAGTTCGAGCACTCGAACGCGCGCCCGGTTGACGGCTACGCCGCTCCCCACCTTCATACCCACGCCGTGGTTTTCAACATGACGGAGGCAGCCGACGGCCAAGCGCGAAGCCTGGAACCACGGGAACTCTACCGCGTCCAGTCCTTCGCGACAGCGGTCTATCAGAACCAGCTCGAACATGATCTCCGGGCGCTTGGCTACTCCATCCAGCGCGGCGCAAACCATGCGCCGGACATCAAAGGCTACTCCGCCGAGTACCTTGCAGCGGAGAGCGCTCGTACCGCTCAAATCAAGGCAGCGATGGAGGAGAAAGGTTTAACCGGGCGCGGGGCCGAATCGATTGTCAAGCATCAGGTACGCGAGGAGAAGTTGAACCTGACGCCGGAAGAGCTGAGGGCTGCTAACAAGAAATCAGCCGAAGCTTTCGGCAATCAACCGCAAGCGGTCGTGGCCGAAGCGCGCGAGCGGCACCGGCGTGAAGTTTCGCCCGAGAAGATCGAAGCGCACGCAAAGCTAGCCGTGGTTTCGGCCAAAGACGGATTGAGCGAGCGTACGGCCGTCTTCGAGCACTATGAAGTACTCCGCGAGGCGTTACGCCACACCAACGGGCGAGCCGTGCTGAAAGATGTCGAAGCCGAGCTGACGAAAGAGAAGCGCGAGGGTCGCTTCATCGAAGTCCACCACCGGCGGCAGAATGCCCCTGAGTTTCGCTACACGACTCCTGAACTCATTCAGACCGAGCGGCGCATCCTGGAGCGCGTCCTCGAGGGTAAAGAGAGGGTAAGTCCGGTCGCCACGGCCAACTATTCGACAATTGTCGGTCGCTACGGAGACAAGCTGAATGAAGACCAGCGCAAAGTCGTATACGAAGCCCTGGCCACACGCGACCAGATTTCCGGCTTACAAGGTCGAGCGGGAACCGGCAAAACGACCGCCCTCACTGCCGTGGTTGAGCTCGCCGAGCAAGCCGGGTACAAGGCGCAAGGTCTGGCGCCTACCTCAAGCGCGGTAAAGGGCTTACAAGCGGCAGGCATGGACGCGACCACCTTGCAGATGCACGCCATAGACCGACGGCGAAGCGAGGATACGCGACCGCGTATGTACTTCGTTGACGAAAGTTCGCTCGTCGCCTCGAAACAAATGCGCGAGTTTCTGGAGAGTATTCGGCCGCAGGACCGGGTTCTACTGATCGGCGATACCAAACAACATCAATCGATTGAAGCGGGCCGCATCTTCGCACAACTGCAGGAATCGGGGATGCGCACGGTCGAATTGAATCAGATCGTTCGACAGAAGGACGAAGGCCTCAAGCAGGTAGTCGAAGCAATGGCCGCCGGCCGAGTCAAAGAGGGCGTAGACCTCCTGACCGCGCAGGACCGAGTGCAGAGCTTTCCGGACCGCCGCGACCGGCTGGAGGCGATTGCCAAAACCTACCTAGCGGCCCCGGAGGGAACCCTGGTGGTTTCCCCGGACAATGCCTCGCGGAAGGACATCAACGCCGCCATTCGCGCCGAAATGCTCAAACAGGAACTACTCAAGCCAGTGGGCTACGAGATCACGATCTTGGTGAACCGTCAGAACGTGACCGGTGAAGCGCGGACGATTGCCGACAACTACCGGGTCGGTGACTCCGTTCGTTATCTGCGCGGCAGTGACGTCTACGGCTTGGAGGCGAAAAGCTACGCCACGGTCGTCAAAACGGACGCCGAGCAGAATCTCGTAACGGTAAAAACCTCGGCTGGCAAGACAGTAACGTACGACCCGCGCGAGGTAAGAGGCGTCACGCTCTTCACCCCCGAAACGCGCACCTTTGCCGAGGGTGACCGCATTCAGTTAACGACGCCGTGGCGCGAGCAGAGCGTCGCTACCCGTGACATGGGGACAATTACCCACCTCGACAAGCACGGCAACGTCCGTGTCACCCTGGACGATTCGGGCCGCACGATTGGCTGGAACCTCAAAAACAACCAACACATCGACTATGCCTATGCGATGACGTCTCACGCATCGCAAGGCGCGACCGTCGACCGGGTTTTGGTGCATGTCGATACCTCAGACACCAAGAGCAAGGCACTCATCGACCAGACTCTCGCGTACGTCGCTCTCTCTCTCGGCCACGGTACGACGCTCAAGTCTTCACCGACAACACGGACCAGCTCGCTAAGGCCCTTTCCCGGACACAGGAGAATGCAACCGCGCTCGCACCGGAGCAGACCAAGGCTTACGCGCGGACGGCGGTTGCGCCTGCCGCCGATCACGGAATGGAGATCTGACCGCATGCTCGAAAAGATACTGCCGTATTTGGAGCCGATCAAACACCTGCTTACAGACCCCGACATATCGGAGGTCATGATCAACGGCAATGCGACGGTGTTCTACCAATCGAATGGAAGGCTGCATGAGCTGCCCAACGTGAAGCTCGATCAGAAGATTCTGGAACACGCAGCCAAGCGTATCGCGCGAGTACTCGGCAAAGACATCAGCGAAGCGAAACCGTTACTCGACGCACGCCTGGCCGACGGGTCCCGCGTCAGCATCGTCTATTCGCCGATCAGTCATGGCGGCATTTCCTTCACCATCCGTAAATTCCGCGCAAGCTGGTTTACGCTCGCGCAGCTGGTCTCCGTCGAAGCGCTCCCCACCCACGTAGCGGACCTCCTCGCACAAGCGGTGATCGATCGCCAAACCATCCTGATTGTGGGCGCAACCGATACCGGGAAGAGCACGTTCGCAAAATCGCTCATCGACTTCATTCCCATCGAGGAGCGCCTCGGAGTGATTGAAGACACGATTGAGCTAAAGATCGATCACCGAAACGTCTTCCGCTTTGAAGCCCGCGAAGAAACCCGCGGACCAGAGGGTGAACTCACCATGCCGGCCGTGACAATCCGCGATTTAGTCAAGGCTTCTTTGCGCAATCGGCCCGACCGCTTAATCATCGGTGAGGTCCGAGGCGCGGAAGCTTTTGACCTGCTCGATGCGTTAAATACGGGCCACGCTGGTTCCCTATCCACCTTGCACGCCAACTCGTGCCTGCAGGGTCTATCGCGCCTCGCAAGTCTCGCCTTACGGGCGAATGTCGAAATTCCGCACAATGCCCTCCGGGCAGAGATCGGCGATCTCATCAACCTGGTTGTCCATATCGAGCGGCACAACTTTAAACGCAGAGTCTCGGAAGTGATTCGCTTACGTGGCTTCGATCATCAACGCAATACCTTTGACTTCGAACTACTGTACAAGGCAAGCAATGTTGCCATACCGCTTCAAAGCGGCAGCATGAAAGCCGCCGCTAGCGCGGCCTTGAGGTAAATGAGTCGAACTTTACACCGGCATCAGCTGGTGCCCGAATTGTGTTGAAGCGCTACGCGCACTTTAGAAAGCTTTCCTCACCTATGATCTTTTCTTACTCTCGCGCAGAAGAAGAGACCCACCAGGAACGCGCAGTGATCGGAGCAGAAAGAGCTCAGTAAAGCCATGCACACCAGAGGAGGCAGTTGCCTCTCCCCTTCCAGAACCAAGATGTGCGTCGCTACTTCGGGCGTCAAGGCCGTGCCGTTGGGATTCAAAGGGCCGCACGGATTGGTTTGCAAAAGCAGCAAAAATCCTAACGACCCGGCTAGCAAGAGCAGGCCTTTGAGCACCCTCGGGCGCTCCGCGTTTTCGTCCCGTTACGAAGGGTGAGGCGGCAAGAAAGCGAAGGCGAACACGATGAGAGAACGCGAAATCTTCCAAATGACCTGCGCGTGTGGAAAGAACCATGTGGTGAGCCAGGATCGGGTGGAATTCCATTGCTCCTGTGGGCGAAAGGCCGTGGTTGATTGGGCGTGCACCCTCAGGCGCGAGGAGAAGGACAAGTCGGCGCCTCAGATTGGCGCGGGCGTTACGGAGGTAACGGCATGAAGACCCAAGCTGGAGTAGGCGTAATCATCGCGGGCAGTCGCACGATAACGGACTACTTTGCGATGACACACGCCATCGAGTTGTCCGGAATGAAGATCCAACAGCTCGCCAGTGGAGGCACACGCGGGGTGGATTCGCTCGGAGAGCGATACGCGAGAGAGCATGGAATTCCGATCCGGTTGTTTCCCGCGGGCTCGGAGAGGTTTGGTAAGTCCGCCGGCTATCGACACCATGAGCGAGTGGCGAAGTATGTCGATGCACTGATCGGTGTTTGGGCAGGGTCCAAAGAAACAGTGCACATGGTCCAGATCGCGAAACGGCACTGTCCGGCCGTGTATGTGGATTCAAGGAACGCAGCATGAGTTTCCCGCATTGTGAGTGCAAGAAGTGTAGCGGCACAGGGTTGGTCAAAGATCCGAGTCGCGCAACACTGCCCGAGCTTGAGCAAACCTTACGTACCCTGGACGCCACTCGCGATTGGATAGCGGGACTAATCGAGGATCGTCGACAGGACGTTCACCGCTGGCGTCTCTCGAAAGCGGAGCAAAACAGGGCAGGAAAGACGGCTGCATGATGATCTCTAATGAACTAATCGGCTACCCGCAATGGGTTTGCTTTGATGAAAACAAGGTGCCGCACGATCCAAAGACGGGAACGCGGGCAAGCTGCAAACTTCCTTCGTGCTGGGCGGACTTCCGCATTGCCGAGCGCGCTTGCTGGCGCTACGGCTTTGCTGGCGTAGGTTTTGTGTTCTCTGAGTCCGATCCTTTCTGTGGGATCGATTTGGACGATTGCTTTGACGAGCATGGCAAGCTCGAAGAAGACGCGCAGCGCATCGTGAACACGCTTCGAAGTTTCACGGAAGTCTCAGTCTCAGGGTTGGGATTGCATATCTTAGTCAAGGCGAAACTCCCCGGCGAGGCGCGGCATCCTGCCGGTATCGGCATGTTTGACCACTCGCGGTACTTCACGATGAGCGGGAATCACTTCCCCGGCGCGAGCTTCAAGATCGAAGAACGGCAGGCCGAGATCGACAAACTCTATGCGGAGCTGTTTACCAAGCGCCTGATACATTCCTGGACGCCTGGCGCGCAACACTATTCGGATGAGCAGATTCTCGAGCGCGCAAGACAGTCTGAGAAGTTCCGCAAGCTCTATGACGAAGGGGATTTGACGGCACACGGCAACGACTGGAGCGCAGCCGACCTCGCACTCGTAAATCTGCTCTGCTTGTACACGGGTGGTAACGTCCAACAAATTGACCGGCTATTTCGCGACAGTTCGCTCATGCGGGAGAAGTGGGACGCGCCACGCTCGGATTCTACGTACGGCGGCAAGACAATTGAGCGAGCTTTGCAGGGAAGGGCAGGGCAGGGCACCTTTGACGTCTCGAGCACAAGCAAGTCGAACCTGAAGGTGAATGCCTATGTGGCGCCAGCTTTCTCCGCCTGGGTGTCAATGCCGAAGCGATTCTATATCGCCGGAAATCAGAAGCGATCACTGCCATGTTCGTGCCGCACTTTCCCGGATACAAAATGACAGCAGCGATGCTTCAGGGCACGACGGCGCTCAACGGATGCGGAACGCCATCAGTTCTCCCGCTTAACATTCTTGGGGTTTTTATCTTCCCGCAGCGCCATCGGGAGTGCCGCAGGTGATCGTCGGGCGTCCATTCCACAAATTCAAACTGCGCCACCAGTTCAGGCCTTAACCATCGGCAGTCGTTCATCTTCGTGGCAGTGAGGCCTTGTCCCCAGCGGCCACCACGCGGCTCCGGCAGGTTGGTGAACGGGCAATTCTTCGTTTCCAGCTTCTTAAAGCGTCTCAGCAATTCTTCTCGCAGCGATGGAGTGAAGCCGTTGCGGGTTCGTGCCACATAGATCAGCCGATCGCCGTCGTAGTACCCGAAGATCAACGCGTCGAAACTCTTGCCACCTAATGTGTAGCCGCCAATAACGAACTCCTGGCCTTGGTTGATGCGCATCTTGTGCCATGCACCGGTGCGCAGACCTTGTTCATAGAAACTGTCCCGGCGCTTGGCCACGAGTCCTTCGAGGCCGGATACTTTCACAGATTCGATCAGCTCGGAAAGCGAGGCATTGAGTTCGCCCACATACCGGATGGGCTCCGACAACTTGGGCAGGTTCTGGTACAAACTGTGAATGTGAACGGGGTGAATGGCGATAATAGCCGGGATGACAACGGCACTGGAACTCTTCAAGGGCCGGCATTTCGACCGGGAGATCATCGTGCTGTGTATGTGCTGGTACCTCAGATTTAAACTGAGCTCACGCGATCTGGTCCAGATGATGGCCGAGCGCGGAGTCGAGTTGACACACACTACGATTTTGCGTTGGGTCCAGCGGTACGTGCCGGAGTTTGAGAAGCGCTGGAATCAGTACGCGCGGCCGGTGGGCGGGTCATGGCGGTGTGACGAGACTTATGTAAAGGTGAAAGGCCGCTGGACGTACCTGTATCGAGCAGTTGATAAACAGGGTCGCACGGTGGACTTCCTGCTGAGCGAACGACGCGATTTCCCACGCCGGCAGATCTCACCACTGAACTGTTCTTCCACGGCGCAGTGAACGCCGCCGTCAAGTTTTTCCAAACCGGACATATTCCCGATCAGGTCGTCTTTCCGAGAGCTCTTGCCCGCACCTTAAAAAGCGGCGCTATCCGGGCAGCCTACCACCGCGCCGAGCAGCGCGCCATCTTCGCCAACGGCAGCCTCCCTCTCCACCGCGCCTGCTCCCCAATCGAAGATCAAATCATCGCTCGAGATCTTCTCTCCAAGCTCACCGCCTTCGAGCCCGATCCCGCCACCGCGCGCATTCACCGCTTCATCCAATGCTTGGTCGACCTCGGAGCCGAACAAATCCTCCGGCCACGCGCCCAACACCGCAAAGAAAACTTCCTGCTCGATCTGCAACCCGTCATGGACCATCTCGGCATCTCACTCTCCACCGCGCGGCATTACCTGGTCGATGCACGCGTGGTCCTCTCCCAACTCTTCAATCCCGATGGAACTCTCTTTACCCGGGCTCGCTGAGCCCGCTCTCCGCGAGGAGCGAACTCACCTTGCCGGTCTCCCGGCGCACTGCTTTAAATTCCGTTTCGTGTCTTCTCCTCTTCCTCCAAGTTGTACGCAGGCAACGTGGTAAGGCGGGTGTCCTCGACTGGGCCACCCACCGTGAAATGGTAGAAGCTCTGCCAATCGCGCGAAGAGATTCCGAACACCTCGTGAACCGGATCATCGAAGTAGCAGCCGATCCCGGTCGCACGAATGCCCGCCTCTTCTGCCTCAAGGTACAGCACCTGGCCCACGAGACCGGCCTCCCAGAAGAGATTTCGGTAGAAGCTGGCGCCATAGGCGACAAGGCTGTCCATGTAATCGGCGAGCATTGCAAGGCTGAAGGCCCCGTCCCCCGCGATGTCTTGACCGCAGGAGACGCTCGCGGCCAGAGTGCGGCAGTCCCCTTGTTTGAGCAGGTACAGCGGAAGGCCATGCGGACACGACGGAGGGCGTAGCCACAGGAACTCAGGCTGCATGGCTTGGCGGAGTTTCTCGACCTTCTCCGGATCGCGAGTGAGCACGTACAGACCAGGAGGCAGGTCGTTGACGCGGTGCACGAAGAGGCCCAGGTGAATGCGTGGGCACCAGGGTAGGGCGTCCCACGGCATAGATCGGCCGTCTCTGGTGGGCACCAGACGAGCCAATATCCGGAAGAAGGTCGCCGCAGGAATTGCGGTGGATGCGTCCATGCTCACCGCGCTTCTGCGCCCCAGGATGACTTTTTCCGCAGTGAACGCACCGGACCGAACTGGCGCCCCGAAGAGCTCTTCCTCCGAAGGGAACCTGGAGAAGTCTTCGTCGACCGCAATCCTCGGATTCGTGGTGGCAACAGCCACTTGGTCGATCACTGGCCAATCGACGCCGTGGTCAGGACTCAGCGCGTTAGCCGTGCCATACCACCGAGAGGTGGCCACCTGGGATACCAACTCTGTGGACAGGCAGAGGCCCCGGTCGCTGGCCGATTTCTCCCGGACCACAACTGCCACGAGTTCGGGATGCTCTCGCTCCGCGTCCGTGTAGTCGGACTCGATCGCGAGGCCGAGAAGTTGTGACACGGCGTCGTCACTCACACGATCGAGGAGGCGGAGTTTCCACCCGAGTGCAGCGGCCGCGAACCGCATCGTCCCCAGCGCATGGCCGACATCGTGTTGGCAATACCGGAACGCACGCTCGCCATATTTCCAGGCCTCACGCCAAAGAATGGACGAGAGCCCCACGAGGAATGAGCTCTCCGGAAACGCTGCCGTCAAGGCAGCCCAGACCGAGGGATCGAGATTCGCTCGAAGCTCAAGGCCGTGCGGCTTTGATGCATAGTGGTAGACGCCGGGACGGTCGTGGATGCCGTCCAACGACGGCAAAAGCGCGTATCCCTCCGTCGGGTGGAGGTTCCCGCTCGACGGATTGGCCCGCAGAGGCCATGTGTTTCCCTGGAATCGTTTCCAAGCTGTCAGCGAGAG
>JAABUQ010002480.1_pt1 | contig 36423 bp, 24 predicted proteins | sample 5560001 | NCBI WGS metagenome assembly JAABUQ01 (sample SAMN10711888, study PRJNA513371) | rock metagenome | isolation source: Antarctica rocks | place: Antarctica: Victoria Land, Finger Mt nord | collected 2015-12-18 | reverse complement strand
CGACCAGGTCGGGGCGGCTCGCGAGCAGGAACCGCCAGAGGTCGTCGACCTCCTCGGCGATCTCGTCGGCGTCGGGCATCAGGCCGAGCAGGTGGAAGAACCGCGCGTGGTGCTCGTCGGGGCAGGTCCAGAGGCCGGGCTCGGACGCCGCGGCGGTCAGGTCGCGCCAGAGGCCGACCAGCCGGTCGACGCCGGGCCGGGACGACTCCAGCTCGGCCACCGCGCCGGCGGGGTCGAGCGGCAGCCGGGCGATCGCGCGGTCGAACGAGGCGGCGTCGCGGGCGTCCCAGGCGTCGTGCGACTCGTCGACGCGTCGGGAGAGCCGGGCCGACTCGACGCGGACGCAGCGACGGAGCCGCCACGAGGCGACCGCGGCGCGCTCGACCAGGTGGGCGCGGGCCATCGTCGGCGGCCTCCAGTCGGCGGCCCAGGCGTCGAGGTGGGTCTGGAACTCGGAGGCGTCCTCGGTCGGCAGGACGAAGTCCTCGGCGCGGAGGCCGTGGGTGAGGGCGTTGAGCCGCGACCGGGCCTTGCCCTCGGCGGTCTTCGGGCCGGTGGACTTCGCGGCGTTCCGGCGGTTGGCTTCGATCCGGGCCTGGCTGGTCATCGGGGGAGCCTCGTCAAGGGTGGGCGGCAGGGCGATCCGGACGCACGCGGCCGGCATGATCCCCACATCATCGAAAGACGAGGCGGCGAAGTTCCGCGAATCCGCGCACGCCGATCCGAAGGGGTGCGACGCGATCCGCAATCCCCCCTCCGTCCCCCCGACCCGAGGTCGGCCGGGGTGGTTGCGGGATCGGAGGCGGGCGGTTAACTTGGGGCGATCTCCGGCCGGCCCTGGGGGTTATCCTCGGGGCCGGTCCCTCTCCCGTGCCCCGGTCGGGCGTCTTCCCCCTCCCGACGGTGCGCGTCGCGGCCCGATGACCCATCGAGACACATCGAAGCCAAGGAGCCTCAGGATATGTCGGCCCAGTCGCCGCCAGGCGCCCCCACGACGACGGCCGTCTTCCCCGACGGCGAGGGCGGGGCGGCCCCGCCGTTCCGCCCGTTCGTCCCCGAGGCCGACAGCCCGCCGGAACTGACGATCTCGGCCGTCGCGCTCGGGACGGTCCTCGGCATCATCTTCGGCGCGTCGTCGCTCTACCTCTCGCTCAAGGTCGGGATGACCGTCTCGGCGTCGATCCCGGTCGCCGTGCTCTCGATCGCCCTGTTCCGGGCCTTCGGCAAGGGGACCGGCCGCGTCCTGGAGAACAACATCGTCCAGACCGCGGGCTCGGCCGGCGAGTCGATCGCCTTCGGCGTCGGCGTGACGATGCCCGCGCTCATGATCCTCGGCTACGACCTCGACCAGTCGATCTTCCGGATCGGCGGGATCTCGGTCACGCGGGTGATGCTCGTCGGCTGCCTCGGCGGGCTGCTGGGCATCCTGATGATGATCCCGCTGCGGCGGGCGTTCATCGTCAAGCAGCACGGCAAGCTCCTCTATCCCGAGGGCACGGCCTGCGCCAAGGTGCTCGTCGCCGGCGAGGCCGGCGGGGCCAGCGCCCGGCCCGTCGTCTTCGGCCTGATCACCGCCTTCGTCTATCAGACCCTCATGCAGGGGTTCAAGCTCTGGCAGGAGGCCCCGGCGAAGGCGTTCCAGGGCTTCCGCGGCGCGTTCGTCACGAGCGAGGCCTCGCCGACCCTGCTCGGGGTCGGCTACATCATCGGCTACCGGGTCTCGGCGGTCATGGTCGGCGGCGGCCTGCTCGCCTCGTTCGTCCTGACCCCGATCTTCGCCATGGCCATGCCCGACCCGCCGCTGAAGCCCGACGAGACCCGGACCCTGCTCGAGACCACCCAGATGCTCTGGGGGCAGGTCCGCAGCGAGTATGTCCTCTACATCGGCGCCGGGGCCGTGGCGACGGGGGGGCTGATCAGCCTCGTCCAGTCGCTCCCCCTGATCGCCTCGGGGATCGCCGGCAGCTTCTCCTCGATCGGCGGGCGTCGCCGGGTCGATGAGATGAACGACGTCGGCCCGGCCCGGGAGCGCGAGGGCAGGACGGGGCGCGACCTGCCGGGCTGGTTCGTCGGGCTCGGCACGCTCGGCCTGATCGCCGCGATCGCCTCGACCGAGCTGATCCCCACGAACCCGACCGGGCGGGTCGTCGGCTCGGTCCTGATCGTCGTCCTCGGCTTCCTGTTCGTCACCGTCTCGTCGCGGCTGACCGGCGAGATCGGCTCGTCGTCGAACCCGATCTCGGGGATGACCGTGGCGACGCTCCTGCTGACGTGCCTGGTCTTCTACGTCCTCGGCTGGATCGGGCCCGCGTACCGGCTCGCCGCGCTCTCGATCGCGGGGATCGTCTGCGTCGCCTCATCCAACGGCGGCACGACGTCGCAGGACCTCAAGACGGGTTATCTCGTGGGCGCGACGCCGGCCAAGCAGCAGGTCGCGATCCTGGTCGGGGCGTTGACCTCGGCCGTCGTGATCGGCTTCACCCTGCTCGCGCTGAACGATGCCAGCACCGTCTACACGAGCAAGCCCGAGAACCTGCCGAAGCTCGCCCCGCCGGCCCCCTCGACCCTGACCGAGACCCACACCTACCAGGGGACCGAGTTCAAGGTCTGGCGGGTCGTCGCCCCCGAGAAGGACGACGCGGGACACACCGTCGCCCTGCCCGGCAAGTACCTGGTCGACCCCAAGGGGGGGACGGTCTCGTACCTGATCGACCCGGGGATCAACGGCCGGATCAAGCGGCTCGACGACGGGACGACGGACGTCGTGAAGTACGACGCACCCAAGGCGTCGCTGATGGCGCTGATCATCGACGGGATCATGGCGGGCAAGCTGCCGTGGGGCCTGGTGATCATCGGCGCGATGATCGCGGTGGTCTTCCAGGTGACGGGCGTGCCGGCCCTGGCGTTCTCGGTCGGCGTGTACCTGCCGCTGTCGACCACCATGCCGATCTTCATCGGCGGCCTGGTCCGGCTCCTGGTCGACCGGGTCCGCAAGACGGCCTCGGCCGACTCGGACTCGAGCCCCGCCGTCCTGCTGTCGAGCGGGTACATCGCGGGGGGCACGATCGCCGGGACCCTGATCGCCTTCCTCGGGTTCTACCCGCCGGCGATCCGGGCGATCGACGCCTCGGGGAGCTTCTCCTCGGCCTACAAGGCGAACCCCCTGCCCGGGGTGAGCGCCTTCGCCGTCCTGGTCGTGATCCTCGCGCTGGTCGGCCTCGGCCGAATGCTCCGCGACCGCGAGCCGGCCGCCGTCGCCGAGGGGATGCTCGGCCACGAGGATCGGATCTGACCCAATCCGTCGCAATCTCCCGATCCATTGTCATCAACGGGGAAATTCTTCTCATGAGATCACGTCACGGGCTGGCGGCCCTCGCCGCGGCCGTCCTATTCTCCGGAGGTCTCGTGCACGCCGACGAGGGGATGTGGACGTTCGACAACCTGCCGCTGGAGGCCCTCAAGGCCCGGTATGGCTTCGAGCCGACGAAGGAATGGATTGCGCACCTCCGGTCGTCGGCCGTCCGGTTCAACAGCGGGGGCTCGGGGTCGTTCGTCTCGGCCGACGGCCTGGTGATGACCAACCACCACGTCGGCGCGGACACCCTCCAGAAGATCGGCACCAAGGAGAAGGACTACATCAAGGACGGCTTCCACGCGAAGTCCTCCAGCGAGGAGGTCAAGGCCCCCGACCTCGAGCTGAACGTCCTGGTCGGGATCGAGGACGTGACCGACCGGGTCAACGCCGACGTCCCGGCCGGGATGGACGACGCCAAGGCGAACGTCGCCCGTCGCGGCGCGATGGCGAAGATCGAGAAGGAGTCGCTCGACAAGACCGGCCTGCGGAGCGACGTGGTCACGCTCTACCAGGGCGGGAAGTACGCGCTCTATACGTATAAGAAGTACACGGATGTCCGCCTCGTGTTCGCCCCCGAGTTCGAGGCCGCCTTCTTCGGCGGCGACCCGGACAACTTCGAGTACCCGAGGTACGACCTCGACGTCTGCTTCTTCCGGGCCTACGAGGACGGCAAGCCCGCCCGGCCGAAGCACTTCCTCAGGTGGAGCGCGGACGGTTCGAAGGAGGGGGACCTGACGTTCGTCGCCGGCCACCCGGGGCGGACCAGCCGGCTGAACACGGTGGCGCACCTGGAGTACCTCCGCGACAAGAGCTTCCCGCTCGTGCTCGACCTGCTGAACTCGCGCGAGGCGTTCCTGCTCGAGTACAGCAAGGCCGGCGGCGAGAAGGCCCGGCAGGCGAAGGAGGAGCTGTTCGGCGTCCAGAACAGCCGCAAGGCACGGGTCGGCGGCCTGAAGGGCCTGAAGGACGAGGCCCTGATGGCCCGGAAGCGGCAGGCCGAACAGGCGCTCCGCGGCCGGATCAAGGCCGACCCCGCCAAGCAGGCCGACTACGGCGCGGCCTGGGACAAGATCGCCGAGGCCCAGCGCGTCGCCGACTCGATCCGCCTCAGGTATGCCTTCTATGAGGGCGCGTACGGGCTCGACACGACCCTGTTCGGCATCGCGCGGACCCTCGTCCGGCTCGCCGAGGAGAAGGGGAAGCCGAACTCGGACCGGCTCCGCGAGTACCGCGACTCGAACCTCGAATCGCTCGAGCTGGCCCTGTTCTCGACCGCGCCGATCTACTCCGAGTTCGAGGCCGCCAAGCTCGCCGACTCGCTCGAGTTCTGGTTCAAGACCTCCCCGTACGATCAGCCCCTGGGCGTGATCCTCAACCAGGGTCCCGCCGAGGAGGCCGCGAACCGGCTCGTCATGGGGAGCAAGCTCGGCGATGTCGCCGTCCGCAAGGCGCTCGCCGAGGGGGGGACCGCCGCGATCAAGGCGAGCACCGACCCGATGATCGTCCTGGCCCTGACGCTCGACCCGATCGCCCGCGACGTCCGCAAGACCCGCGAGGACAGGGTCGACGGGGTCCAGACGGCCCAGTACGCCCTGATCGCCAAGGCGATCTTCGCCGACCAGGGGTCGTCGATCTATCCCGACGCGACGTTCACGCTCCGGCTCGCCTTCGGCCAGGTCAAGGGGATCGACGTCGACGGCCGGCAGATCCCGGCCTTCACCACGATGGGCGGCGCGTTCGAGCATGCCGCGAAGCACGGGAACGAGCCGCCGTACCGGCTGCCCGAGGGCTGGGTGAAGGCCAAGGCCGAACATAAGTTCCGGCTCGACACCCCCTTGAACTTCATCAGCACGGCCGACATCATCGGCGGCAACTCGGGGAGCCCGGTGGTGAACCGGGACAACGAGGTCGTCGGCCTGATCTTCGACGGCAACATCGAGTCGCTCGTGCTCGACTTCGCGTACGACGACCGGGTGGCCCGCGCCGTGTCGGTCGACTCGCGGGCGATCGCCGAGTCGCTCCGGTCGATCTACGGGGCCGAGGCCCTCGCCAGGGAATTGACCGGCCGCTGACCCGTCCCGCCGCCGCATCTCCCGAGACGGCCCGACCCCTCGACCGCGTGGGGGCGGGCCTTTTTCGTTGGTCCGCGGTGAACCATCGGGTAAGATCGGGAGATCTACGCCCGCCTCGACTCCGATCCCGACACGACATCGCGGAGACTCGCGCCCATGCCCCCGCTCGATCGCAGGCATTTCCTCAAGAATTCGGCGGCCCTGGCCGCGAGCCTCGCCACGTTCGAGGCGTCCTCGACGGCCGCCCGCGCCGCCGACCCGACCCCGGCGGACGACGACTCGGCCTCGCGGAAGAAGGCCGGGCCCAACGACGCGATCCGCCTGGCCGTGATCGGGGTCAAGGGCCGGGGGATGGAGCACATCGCCGGCTACAGCAAGCTCGACGACGTCCGGATGACGACCGTCTGCGACGTCGACCGCAACGTGATCGGCCCGGCGATGAAGGCGGTCGCGAAGCGGAACGGGTCGGAGCCGAAGTTCGTCCAGGACCTCCGCCGGGTCTTCGACGACAAGGAGATCGACGCCGTCTCGATCGCCACGCCGAACCACTGGCATGCGCTGGCGACGATCTGGGCCTGCCAGGCGGGCAAGGACGTCTACGTCGAGAAGCCGGTCAGCCACAACGTCTTCGAGGGCCGCAAGGCCGTCGAGGCCGCGAGGAAGTACGGCCGGGTCGTCCAGACGGGCACGCAGTGCCGGAGCCACCAGGGGATCCAGGACGCGATCGCCTTCCTCCGCTCGGGCAAGCTCGGCCAGGTCTACATGGCCAAGGGCCTCTGCTACAAGCCGCGCGGGTCGATCGGCCACAAGCCCGACACCGCCGTGCCCGAGGGGCTGGATTACGACCTCTGGACCGGCCCGGCCGAGATCCGTCCGTTCAACGCCAACAAGCTCCATTATAACTGGCACTGGATCTGGAACACGGGCAACGGCGACCTGGGCAACCAGGGGATCCACCAGATGGACCTCGCCCGCTGGGGCCTCGGCAAGGACGAGTTCCCCAAGGCCGTCCAGGCCAGCGGCGGCCGGTTCGGCTACAAGGACGACGGCGAGACCCCAAACACCGAGCTGGTCTCGCTCGAGTTCGACGACAGCCTCCTCCAGTTCGAGGTCCGCGGCCTGGCCACCAACGACGAGCTGGGGGCGAAGGTCGGCGACCTCTTCTACGGGACCGAGGGCGTCCTGGCGATCACCAGCTACACCACCTGGCAGACCTACCTCGGGCCGAAGCTGGAGAAAGGGCCGGGCGGGACCGGGTCGGGCGACCACTTCGCCAACTTCCTGGCCGCGGTCAAGGCCCGGAATCCCAAGCTCCTCGCCGCCGACATCGAGGAGGGCCACCTCTCCAGCGCCTATTGCCACCTGGGCAACATCGCCTACCGGCTCGGCCGCAAGCTCCAGATCAACCCCTCGACCGAGTCGTTCGTCAACGACCCCGAGGCCGATCGGATGCTGACCCGCGAGTATCGGGCCCCCTTCGTGGTGCCGGCGAAGGTCTGAGCGTGTTGAGGGGCGGAGGGGATGGGGTGATGAAAGCCGAGGCGGGCGCGTCGATTGCTCTCTCGGCTCGTTCCATCCGCTCCGCTCGATCGTTCAAGAGTACGCGTCTACCGCAGGAACCAGGCGGATTCCAGCAGTAGCCGAATCAAGGCGGCGGCCGTGATCCAGTAGAGGCCGATGAGCCAACCCAGGCGGCCGACCCCGCTCCGATCACGATGCCATCCGCCGATCGCGAGGATGAGCCAGGCCGTGGCGACTGCGCACCCGATGAAGGGAGCAACCTGATGGCCGAAGGCTCCGAACAGCGTCGCGCCGTATGACGGGAACGGTCTGGCGGGCGGCATTCCCATCCCCTGAAGATCCGTCATGAGGTGAATGAACGGTGGGGAGGGGAGCCGAAATTGCCAGGGGGAATTCTGCGTGGTCAACGCCATCAGCACGTATCGTAGCCCCACGTCCCCCATCTCGACGATCACGGCCAAAAAGGCGATCAGGCACGCGGTCGGACCCGGCTGCCGGATCAGCCGGCGGAGCCGGGGCCGGGGTGGACGGAACTGGATTCCCAAGGCCGCGACGGTCAAGGTCAGGCCCCAAGGCAGGCTCAACAGGAGAGCCCGCAGGACCGCCGCCGTCGCTCGCCCCAAGCCGGACTCCAGCCGGAATTGGCCGTACTCTTGGCTCAGGGCGAAGAGGAGGTCCGGCGTGTAAACCCGCTGGAGCGACAGGCCGAGGGCCATCGCCGCGATGAGGATCATGGCATCGAGGAGGGAGATCCGCCGGGGAGGACGGCTCGACATAGCCTTCTCTTTCTACGGTCGGACCACCGGTTTGCCAGCCGGGTGCCAGACGGCCCGCTGGGATGGTCCCGGATGATGCATCCGGCCGCTCGACGGCACCGGCCTACCGGTGTGGTCGTGCTCCAGGACATGCCATCTGTCACGGTGCAATATCTGCACCGCCTCAGCGCATAATTGCCCGCCCTGACGGCTTGATTCGGGGTGAGGACGCCGAACTCCGCAAGAGGGCGGTCGGAACCCTGGAGTCAGGTCCAACTCCGAATTATCCGGCGGCCTGGTCCGACCGTTCGGTTTCGGCCTCAGCCTCAGCCTCCGCGCGGGGTTCGGCCGGGAAGGCGACGAGGGTGGCGTCGGCCTCGTCGCCGCGGGCCTTGGCCAGCTCGACCTGGAGCCCCTCGACCTGATCCTCCAGCGCCGCGAGCCGGGTGCCCATCGCCATCGCGTCGAGGGCGAAGGCCATCGGCACGGGAAGTTGCTCGTCGATCCGGGAGTCGACCCGGTCGAACCGATCGGAGACGGCCGCGAACCGGGCGTCGGCCTGGGCGAGGCGCTCGGCGTGGGCCTGGTGCTCGCGGTCGGACAGCTCGGAATGGCGGCCGATGCCGTCGAGCCGGGCCTCCATGACGCCCTCGCCGATCTGGATCCGCTCGAGCAGCGCCTCGTGGCTCCAGCGGTCGCGGTCGTCGAGCGTCCTGACGTGCTCCTCGGCCGCACCGACGCGGGCGGCGACGGCCCCGTGGGCGGCCTCGACCGAGCCGATCCGGTCTTCGATCGCGCCGAGCCTCGCGTCGATCGCGCCGAGCCGGTCGAGGATCGCCGCCAGGGCCTCGCCGGTCGCCTTCGAGGCGAGCGCGGAGGCCGTTGCCTCGGCCTCGGCGGCCGACAGCCGACGCTCGACGGCCTCGGCCGTCCGCGCGAACCCGACGACCGTCCCTTCGAGGCGGTCGACCTCCTCGGCGAGCCCGAGCGTCGTCTCCTCGGCCCGGCCGAGCTTCGATCCCAGCCCCTGGATCCGGGCCTCCAGGGTCCGGCACCAGTCCTGGAGGCGTTGCGCGGTCGGCTCGAGCTTGCGGCGGAGCTGGCCGACGATCCGGCGGCGGAGCGAGGGGGGGGCCTCGTCGATCGGGTCGAAGGGAGATCGCGACATCCTGGGCAGGCTCCCGTCTCTTAAGGCCCGGCGTCGCGGCGACGCCTCGGGCTGCGCTCATGCGAGCAGACCGTGATCCGTCACCGACCCGTCAGGCGTAGAATGGCTCCTGGACGATGGCATGGGCGAGCCGTTCGGCGACCAGGGCCATCCGGTAGGCCTCGTCGGGCGTCCCCCCCCCGTCGCGCGGCGACCGGGAGGCGCGGGCCAGGACCCGCTCGATCCGGGGCAGGACGGCATCGCGGTGGAAGTCGCGGTGGACGACCGACGAGGCCCGGCGGCCGATCGGGCCGAGGTCGACCTCGCCGCGGGCGACCGCCGCGATCGTCGCCGCGAAGGCGCGCGCGGACCGGGGGGCCTTGAGGCAGTGGACGCCGTGGACGAGCCACTCGCCGATCCCGCAGACCTGCGCGATCAGCGGGACGCACCCCCGGGACGCGGCTTCCAGCGGGGCGAAGCCGAACGGCTCGCGCTCCTCGGTCGGGAAGGCGAACAGGTCGGCGCGGGAGAACTCGTCGGCGAGCCGGTCCTGCGGCAAGACGCCGAGGAACCGGAGATGCCCGCCGAGGCCGAGGCTCCGCGCGTGGTCGGGGATCTCGGGGTCGATCACGGGGCCGTAGACGTCGATCGTGAAGTCGTCGACCCCCTCGGCCCGGAGGAGGCGCGCCGCCTCGACGAGCAGGCCGACCCCCTTCTGCCGGGTGATCCGCCCGGCCGAGACGATCCGGAGGGGACGGGCGCCCGGCCGGTAGGGGTCGTCGCGGCGGGGCGGGCGGTCGCCGACGACCCAGTTGGGGAGGATCTCGACCTCGCCGGCGAGGCGGATCCCCTTCGCCTCGATCCGCGCGACCATCGCCCGGCTGCACGCGATGTATCGGCCGGAGATGAACCGGTCGAACGCCCTGGCCAGGGGCGGCAAGACTCGCCAGTTCGTCCCGCAGAGCTGAACCGGGACCTCGTCCATCAGGTGCCAGACCCAGGGGACCTTGAGGTACTGGAGGCACCCCATCAGGCCGAGGCCGCCGACGCCGAGGATCATCCAGACGTAGACGACGTCGGGGCGGAAGTCGTCGACCTCGCGGATCAGGGCGTGCGTGTTATGCGCCGAGAACCAGTTCGCATCGACGTCCCAGACCTTGTCCACGGCGGGATGGCTGCGGGGCCGGGTGGCGTTGTACCAGAGGTCGTTGAGCTGGAGCCGGCGGGCCACCCCGGGCTCGGCCGCGGTGGCGATCGGGGACCTCGGGGTGGTGGTGAGGACCCGGACCTCGTGGCCCCGGGCCCGGAGCCCGTCGACCGCCTGCTTGCAGCCGATCTCGTAGCCGCCGAGGACGTCGGGCGGATACAGGTTCGAGAGCGCGAGGATCTTCACGCCGCCACCTCGATCGGGGAACCGGGACCGGCGTCGACGCTGCGGGAGGCGATGATCCGGTCGTAAAGCGCGGCCATCTTCGCGCCGGCGACTTCGAGCGAGAACTCCGCCTCGACCGCCTGCCGTCCGGCGCGGCCCATCCGGTCGACGAGGCCGGGCTCGCCCGCGAGCCGGACGACCTGGTCGCGAAGCTCCTCGGGCGTGTCGAAGACGTAGCCGGTCTCGCCGTGGCGGATGAACTCGGGCATCCCCGCGAGGTTCGAGCCGATCGCCGGGGTCCCGCAGGCCATCGCCTCCAGGAGGGTCAGGCCCATCAACTCGGGCATCGCATAATAGTTGCCATAGCAGTCGGTATGAATTGACGGGAGGACGTTGGCCCAGGCGTGGCGGTACAGGTCGAGGAGCGTCTCGTCGTCCACGACGCCCCGGAACTCGACGCTCTTCCCCCGCCCGAGGTCTCGCACATGCTCCTCGTACGGCCGATGGTAAGCCGGCCCGCACACGACCAAGGGGAGGTCGTCGGGGATCGCCCGGACCAGCCGGTCCACGCCCTTGTGGGGCAGGAGCCGGCCGGCGTAAAGGATGTAGGAGCGGACGACAGGCGTGGCGGACGGGGTGAACCGACCCGTGTCAACGCCTCCCTTGATGACAACGATCGGTGCCTTGGCGTCGCCGAAGAACGATGCGGCGAAATCCGAGTTGGGAACGATCGCATCGGCCAGGTCCGGGAGGCCGTAGTGCTTGCCCAACCGACTCGTATCGCCGCCGTGGTCCGTGAGGCAGACGGGCTTGCGGAGCTGTTTTGCAATGAGTAGGCCGACTTCCGTGCATCGGGTGTAGGCCTGGTGAATGTGCACGAGGTCGGCCCCGGCCAATGCCGCCGGAAGGTCCCACGAAAGAATATCCAGCGGGTTGCCCGGATCGCCGGTGGCGGCGAGTACAACCAAGTCCACGCCGGGGGCGATCGGGCGACGGCCGGGGACCTTGCCGAACGAGATCAGGTCGACCTGATGTCTGCCGCCCGACCCGAGGACGACGCCGCGGGCGAGGTTGGTCGGGTACCGCTCGCCGCCGCCGATGTACGACTCGTCGGCGAAATAGAGCGGGCTGACGTAGGCAATCCGTGCCACGATGCATCTCCCGGGCGCGAGGGCGCACGGCCCGGCATCCCGCCGGTCCCGATCGCGGAGGCGTTTTACCAGAGGGTGGGCGGGGGGTCAAGGTCGAGGCAGGCCGGCGACCGCGGAACGAGCCAAGAAAGGCAGCGAGCCCCCGCCCGGCCCTCCCCGTCGCGGGGGAAGGTCGGGCATGGGGCTCGATCGGGGTGGTCGGTACGTTGGGGCGGACTCGGAGACCACCGGGTATGTCCGGAAGGAGAGAGGGGAAGAGCAAAGCACAGGAGCAAGAGATGCGACGGGACGGATGGGATATCCGCCCGGGGGCCGTGCCGAATCCCTGTGCTGCTGTGCTCGGATCTCCGGCCCGATTCCGACCGAGCCGATCAGCCGTTGCGGGCGATCTCGTTCGCCGAGCCGTCGGGGACCTCGGGGGACTTCCAGTCGAACCAGCCGGGCTGGAACTCGATCCGCCGCTTCTGCCGCATGGCGATGTTGCTGGACAGGGCGATGACGGCGTCGGCCAGGGCGACCTCGCCCCGGCAGCGCGGGAGGTGGTCCTGGTCGTCGTGGTAGTTCGAGGCGTTGCCGTTGCGGATGCAGTAGGCGAAGTGCTCGAGCTCCTCGCGATAGCCGCGCGACGGGTCGGCGACGGCGACGCCGCCCAGGCTCGACGCGGCGGTCGGGCCCGCGGCGCTGGGGCTGGCCTCGATCACCGGCTTGCCGGCGCCCTTGGATTCGACGGTGATGTTCGTCGACCGCGAGGTCGCCGCGTTGCCGGTCTCCTTGTAGAGGAGGATGTCCTTCTCCCCCTCGACGAACATCGTCGCCGCCGTGCCCATGATCTCCTCGCCGTAGTTCTCGTGGGCGTTGGTGTTGATCGACGAGTAGGTGACGACGACGTGGTCCTTCTCGGCCTTGCCGGGGAACTCGAAGGTGACGAAGACGTGGTCGTCGGCCTCGCGGCCGTCGGTGTAGAAGAAGCTCCCGCCGATCCCGGTGACGGCCATCGGGTGCTTCTTGCCGAGGAAGATCGAGCAGGCGTCGAGCTGGTGGCTGCCCAGCTCGGCCATCAGCCCGGCGCCGGTCCGGTCGTAGAGCCGCCAGCGGACGAGCTCGTCGAGCGACTTGTAGCCGTACTTCTTGAAGTCGATCGACTCGTCCTCGGGGGGGATCGGCGGCTTCCACGAGTCGTTGTAGAGGATGTTGCCGGCCTTGTCGCGGAGGTAGACCGGCTCGCCCTTGCCGTCGTAGACGACCCGGCCGTCCTTGTCCTTCTCGACCAGGGGCCGCGCGTTGTTCCGGTGCCAGAGGGCGCGGATGTGGCGGATCTCGCCGAGCTGGCCGCTCTGGACGAGGTAATTGGCGTTGTCGTAGAGGGCCGAGTAGTGCCGCTGGTGGCCGATGGCGAGGAGCCTGTTCTTGTCGTGCGCGACCCGGACCATCGCCTTGCACTGGCCGATGTTGTGGGCCATCAGCTTCTCGCAGAAGACGTGCTTGCCGGCCTCCATCGCCTTGATCGCCACCGGGGCGTGGAGCCAGAGCGGCAGGGCGATGACGACCATCTCGATGGCCGGGTCGGCCAGGACGGCGTCGACGTCCTGGTACTTCTTCAGCTTGGCGACGTCGGGGGCGGTGTAGTCCTTGTGGGCGTCGAACTCCTTGACGGCCCGCTTCTGCTGCGAGGGGCGGGCGTCGCAGTAGCCGAGGTAGTCGACGTAGTCGCGGTTGTGGTACCGGATCATCGCCTGGCAGCCCTCGTTGCCGGTGCCGATGATCGCGGCCTTCACGGGCCGGGTGATCTTGTTGTAGCCGAAGTAGAAGGCGCCGAGCGCAGGGGCGGCGGCGGCGGCCTTGAGGAAGTCGCGGCGGGTCGAGCCGATCGCGGTGTTGGCGTTCTCGCGCCCCAGGGCTCGCTGCTCGGCGGTCATGTGATTCGTCATCGTTCGCTCCGGGTCAACGGGTCCTGGACTGGGGGGACGCACCGGGGATCTTGACGGTAGGCCCCGTCGGCAGGTCGGCGATGCTGGCGGCGGTCGCCTCGCGGGCGGCCTCCCGGCGATAGCGGAGGCGGTCGATCCAGCCGAACAGCAGGGCGTCGATCCCGAGCCAGAGGCCGCTCGGCGTCGCGGCCAGGGCCAGGCAGGCGAGGAACTCGATCAGGTTCTTGTTCACGAACGCATAGTGCCCCTCGGCGTTCGCCGGCACCGGCAGGCCCGGGAACGGCGGCTGGCTGAGGTAGAAGAGCATCAGGAAGGTCGACGCCCCCAGCGCCGCGACCGGCGTGAACAGCCCCAGGATCAGCGCCAGGCCGCAGAGGGTCAGGCCGTACATCGTCACCCGGTCGGACCACTGGACCTCGGTCAGCGGCGCCTTGTACTCGCCGTGGGTCTTCTTTTGCTCCTCGGTGGCGAGCCCCTTCCACGAGTCGCGGAGGGCGTTCGTCCAGGCCTCGATCGGGGCGGCCAGCGACTTCCGGTCCTTCTCCAGCGTCTTCCTCGCCTCCTGGGTCCGCTCGACCTCGTACGACATCCGGCCCCGCCGGCCCTCCTCGCGGCCGATCTCGTCGAGGTCGCGGAAGTACTTCTTGATCTTCTCGCGGTTCTCGGGGTCGTCGAACCAGACGTCGGCCAGCTTCTCGCGCGCCGAGAGCTCCTTGCTGGCGGCGTCCTGCTGGTCGCGGTCGAAGAAATAATAGTTGCCGATCCGGTGCATCTCGGCCGACCAGGCGTCGCGGAGCTTGGCGAGGTCGAGCGCGTCGCGGGAGTCGACGTCCTCGACCAGGCCGCGGAAGTTGGCCGCGAACGGCCCGGTCGCGTTCCGCTGGTAGCCCTCCGAGGTGAACGCCGGCCCCTCGGTCGGGCGGAAGACCCGGGCCAGCACGCTGGCCTTGCCTTCGGGGGTCGACATCACCTTGTAGAGCCCCTCATACATCAGGTGCCAGCCGATGGCGATGCGGAGCAGGACGAGGAACGCCCTGCCGAAGAAGCCGGGGTCGTAGCGTCGGAGGGCGGCCAGGGGTCGGCTCCTTATCCTGGGAGGTCGGGACGGATCGGCATGGGTCGGGCATCGGCCGGCCGGGCTCGGTCGGCGGGGGCAAAGTCCCTGGCGGAGAGGCCGAAAGTCAGGACCTCGGGCCGTCGGGGGTCGTCCCCGTTCACCAGGAAGAGGAACCCCACCTCGGGGCGGCCCTCGGCGTATCCGGCGGCCCGGTCGGGGCCGAGGAGGTAGAAGGCGGTCGAGAGCGCGTCGGCCTCGGCGGCGGTCGGGGCGAGGACCGTCACGGCCAGCGGGCCGGCCTCGGGGGGCTCGCCGGTCCGGGGGTCGATCAGGTGGCCGTAGGCGCGGCCCCCTTCCTCGAACCGCTGGAAGGCCGCCCCCGAGGTCCCCATCCCCCGGTCGCGGAGCCGGAGCGTGCCGACCGGCGACTCGGGGTCGAGCGGGTTGCGGACCGCGACCGACCAGCGGTCGGCGAACGGGTCGGGGGGCGACCCCAGGGCGTACAGGCTCGACCGGCCGCCGTGGATGATCGCGGGGGTCGGGAACCAGTGGGCGCGGATCGCGTCCGCGGCGCGGTCGACGGCGTACCCCTTGCCGATCGAGCCGAGGTTGACGACGATCCCCGGCCGGTCGAAGGCGACGGTCCGCGCCGAGGGGTCGAGCCGCAGATGCCCCGATCCCGTCCGGTCGCGGGCGACGGCCAGGGCCTCGGGGTCGGGCACTCGGCGAGGGCCGCGGGTGAACCCCCAGGCGTTCGAGAGCGCCCCCGACGTGACGTCGTAGGCCCCTCCGGTCTCGCGCCAGAGCCCGACGGCGCGCGCCAGCAGGTCGAACAGGCCGGGCTCGACGGCGACCGGGCCGAGGTGGGCCTCGGCGTTGAGCCGGGCGACCTCGGAGTCGTCGCGATAGACGGTGAGCTGCATCTCCAGCTCGTCGACCACGTCGAGGGCCCGCATGGCGAGGCCGGCGGCGTCGGGGACGAAGGCCGGGACCTTGACCTCGAAGTACGAGCCCATCGCCGGCCGCGAGGCGTTGATCAGGTCGAAGGCGGACGGGCCCGGCCCGGCTTCCGAGGTCGTGGGCGACCAGGGGGAGGCGGGTGCGGTCCGGGCCCGGGGCCGGAACAGGTCGCGCCGGCTCACCGGACGACCCGAGGGCCCGTGCTCGTCGCGCGACCGCCTCATCTTTGGTTCGTCTCCGGGACGGGCCGAGGGCCTCGGGTCGTCGCGAAGCCCGGGAGGCCGCGAGCGGGGGCGGCCTTGGTGAGGAGGGTCCGGGGGCTTCGCTGCACCTTCATGATAGCGGACGGGCCCCGCTTCGGAAAGAGTCCGGCGGGGGCATGCCCGGGGGTCTCCGACCCCTCGGCCCGCCATGTCCTAAGTTCTCACCAGAGGGATGACGGGCGGTCGAGTCTGGAGGGGCGACGCATGGACGGGGTGCCGACGCGGTCGATCGGACCCGACCTGGTCTTCGTGCTGGTCCTGGCGGCCGGCCTGGCGGTCGCCCCGTCCTGGCGGAACGACCCGGGGTCGCCGTGGCACCTCCGGCTCGGGCGCGACATCCTCGCCGCCGGCGCCGTCCCCCGGGCCGACGCGCTGACCTACACCGAGGGGGGCACGCCCTGGGTCGACCAGTCGTGGCTGTTCGACGTCGCGCTGGCGACGGTCGTCGGCGTCGGGGGGTGGTCGCTCGCGGTCGTCCTGGCCGCGGTCGGGGTGGCCCTGATCTACCGGGGGGTCGCGGCCGGGCTCGAGGCCGACGGGGTCTCCCCGGTCGCGGCGGCGACCGCGACCATGCTCGCGACGGCGGTCGGGGCGGTCCATTTCCTCGTCCGGCCGCACCTGATCACCCTGGCATTGGTCGCCTGGACCCTGCACGCGTGCCGGTCGCACCACGAGCGGGGGGGCCGGCTCCTCTGGACGATCCCGCCGCTGACGGTCGTCTGGGCGAATTGCCACGGGGGGTTCCTCGCCGGCCCGATCGTGGTGGCGACGGCGGCCGTCGGCCATGCCGTCTCGGGGCCGTGGGACCGGGCGAGGCGGGGCCGGGTCGGCGAGCTCGCGGCCGTCCTCGGCCTGTCGTGCCTGGCCACCCTCGTCACCCCGTACGGGGTCGACCTCCACCGCCACGTCGTCCGCCTGCTCCTGACCTGCCAGGTGACGGACCTGATCGACGAATACCAGCCCGCTCCCTTCGGCCGGCCTCAGGCGCGGGTGCTCGAATGGGTGGTCCTGGCCCTGGTCGCGGTGCCGAGCCTGACGGGTCGTCGGATCGCGCGGTACGACCTGGCGCACGGCCTGGTCTGGCTCCACCTGGCCCTGGGCTCGATCCGCCAGGCCCCGCTGTTCGCCCTCGTCATCGCCCCCGCGCTCGGCCACCTGGGCGACGGGGCGCTCTCCGCGAGCGCCGGGGGGCGGGCCCGGCCGGGCCGCGGGGGGCTCTGGCTGCCGGCCGCGGCGGCCGGCTTGCTGGCCGGGGCGGTCTGTGCCGGATGGGATCCCGCCCGGCTCGACCCGGCCTCCTGGCCGGTCGCCGGCCTCGCCGCGCTCGACGCCGAGCCGTCCCACGCCCGCCTCTTCCACGAGCAGGACTGGGGCGGCCTGATCGAGGCCGAGGCCAGGCCGACCCGGCTCACGTTCATCGACGACCGCTTCGAGCTGTTCGGCCGGCGGGCGATCCTCGACTATGCGGCGATGCTCGACGGTGGCCCGGCCTGGGACGAGCACGCGCGTCGGCTGGAGATCGGCCTGGCCTGGGTCCGGCCATCCCGAGGCCTCGCCCGTCGGCTCGCGGCCGACCCGGCCTGGCGGGCCGCCCATCGCGACGAGGTCTCGGTCCTGTTCGTCCGGTCGCGGTGAGGCGACGGGGTGCATCCCCGGTGGAGAACCGGGGCCGGTCCGGGTAGATTGGCGACTCGTCGCGACGAGCCGGTCACTGCCCCCGGAGACTCCATGCACCCGATCGACGTCGCCGTGATCGCGGTCTATCTCGTCGGCTGCACGGCGCTGGGGGCCCGGATCGGCGGCCGGTCGGGCGGCTCGGGGCTCCGGGCCTACTTCCTGGGGGACAGCAACATCCCAGCCTGGGCCGTGACGATCTCGATCGTCGCGACCGAGACCAGCGCCGTCACGTTCCTGAGCGTCCCCGGGATCGGCTACCGCGGCGACCTGACCTTCCTCCAGCTCTCGTTCGGCTACATCCTGGCCCGGATCGTTGTGGCCGCCCTGCTGCTGCCGGCCTACTTCAAGCGCGAGATCTACACGGCGTACCAGGTGCTCGAACGCCGGTTCGGCGGGGCGACCCAGCGGGCGGCGTCGGTCCTCTTCCTCGTGTCGCGGACCCTGGGCTCGGGGCTCCGGCTCTTCCTCGCGGCGAAGGTCCTCCGGGAGATCACGGGGCTGGACCTGCGGGCGTCGATCGTCCTGATCGGGGCCGCGACGCTCCTGTATACGTTCCTGGGCGGGATCAAGGCGGTGGTCTGGACCGACGTCCTCCAGTTCGTCATCTACCTCGTCGCCGCCGGCTTCGCCCTGGGGATCTTGCTCCACGAGGTCCCCGGCGGCTGGGCCGCGATCTGGGAGCGAGGCAACGCCGCCGGGAAGTTCCGCGTCATCGACCTCGGCACCGCCGGGCTCGCCTTCGTGGACGACCGGGCGAGCCTGCTCGACTACCTCAAGGGGCTGCTGTGCAGGCCCTACACGCTCTGGGCCGGGGTGATCGGCGGCCTCGTCCTCGACACCGGGACGCACGGGGCCGACCAGATGATGGTCCAGCGCTACCTCTCGGCCCGCTCGCAGCGGCAGGCCGGGTGGGCCCTGGTCGCCTCCGGGTTCGTGATCCTGGCCCAGTTCGCCCTCTTCCTGACGATCGGGGTCGGCCTCTGGGTGCTCTACGACGGCAGGCCGATGTCCCGGGACGGCGAGTTCGCCGCGTTCATCAAGGGATACCTGCCGACCGGCCTGCTCGGCCTGGTGATCGCGGCCATCTTCTCCGTCACGATGAGCACGCTCTCGGGCGCGATCAGCGCCTCGGCGTCGTCGACGGTCAACGACCTCTACCGGCCCCTCTTCCCGAAGACGGGCGAGCGCGACCTGCTCCGGATCTCGAAGGGGCTGACGGTCGTCTGGGGGGTGGTGCAGGTCGTCGTGGCCCTGGGGGCGATCGGCCTCGGGACGAGCGTCATCGACAACGCGCTGGCGGTCGCCTCGTTCGTGATGGGTCCGCTGCTCGGCCTCTTCCTCCTCGGCATCTTCACGAAAACGGTCGGCGAGCGCGGGGCGTTCGTCGGGATGGTCGCGGGGATCGCCGCCGTGACGGCCGTCGCCTACGGGACGACGGTCGCCTATCCGTGGTATTCCCTGGTGGGCTCGTCGGTCGTCTTCGTCGTCGCCGTCGCGGTCAATCCGTTGGTCCGATCGGCCGGCCCGCCGCCGGCCTCCCCGTCGGGATCGACTCCATGAGCCCACCGAGAATCGTCGTCGCCTCGATCCTCGTCCTCCTGCTCGCGGCGACGGCCCGCGCCGGGCTGCCGGAGGCCGACCCGGCCGAGGTCGGGGTCGACCCGGAGCGGCTCGCCCGGATCGACGGCGTGATGGCCCGCGCCATCGCCGACGGGCAGTTCCCGGGCGGGGTCGTCCTGGTCGGCCGAGGCGGCAAGGTCGCGTTCGCGAAGGCTTATGGAAGGCGGTCGGTCGTCCCCTCGGGCGAGGCGATGACGCGGGACACGATCTTCGACATGGCCTCGCTCACCAAGCCGATGGCGACGGCGACGGCGGCCATGATCCTGATCGAGCGGGGGGACCTCCGCCTCTCCGACCCGATCGTGAGACACCTCCCCGAGTTCGACTCGAACGGCAAGCGGGCGATCACGGTCGAGCACTTGTTGCGACACCGGGGCGGCCTGATCCCGGACAACCCGATCGGCGACTATGCCGGGGGCCCGGCCGAGGCCTGGAAACGGCTGGCCGCGATCGGCCTCGTGGCCACGCCGGGCGAGGGGTTCGCCTACAGCGACGTCGGCTTCCTCGTGCTCGGGCGGCTGGTCGAGCGGGTCGCCGGGAGGCCGCTCGACGCGTTCGCGCGCGAGGCGATCTTCGGCCCGCTCGGGATGGACGATACCGGCTTCAAGCCGCCGTCGGAGAAGTCCGCGCGGGTGGCGCCGACCGAGCGGGACGGCGGCGCGATGCTCCGGGGGGTCGTCCACGACCCGAGGGCCCGCGCCCTGGGCGGGGTCGCCGGGCATGCCGGGCTGTTCAGCACGGCCGACGACGTGGCGGTCTACGCCCGGATGCTCCTCGACGGCGGTCGGGGTCGGGATGGCCGCCGCATCCTCGGGCCGATGACGGTCCGGGCGATGATCGACGCGGGCGAGACGCCCGAGGGCCAGCGCCGCGGGCTCGGCTGGGACGTGTCCACCTCGTACAGCGGCCCCCGCGGCGACCTGTTCGGCCCCCGGAGCTTCGGCCACACCGGGTTCACCGGGACGAGCCTCTGGGTCGACCCCGACTCGGGGACGTTCGTGGTGATCCTGACGAGCCGGCTCCACCCCGACGGCCGGGGGAACCCGTCGCGGGCCAGGGCCGAGATCGCCACCATCGTCGCCTCGGCGATCATGGACGCCCCGATCGTCGCGGCTTCCTCCGGCCACGATCGGCCGATCCCACCCCCCCTGCCTCCGACCCGGCCGGTCCTCTGCGGGGTCGACCTGCTGTCCCGCCCGGAGTATGCCGGCCTGCTCCAGGGGAAGCGGGTCGGCCTGGTGACGAACCAGACCGGGCGGACCGCGACGGGGGGCTCGACGATCGACCTCCTCTTCCATGCCCACGGCGTCCGGCTGGTCGCGCTGTTCAGCCCCGAGCACGGCATCCGCGGGGCCGTCGACGCCGAGGTGGCCGACGACCGCGACCCGTCGACGGGCCTGCCGATCCATAGCCTGTACGGCAAGACCCGGAGGCCCACGCCCGAGTCGCTGGCGAACCTCGACGCGGTCGTCTACGACATCCAGGACATCGGCACCCGCTTCTACACCTACATCAGCACCCTCGGGCTGGTCCTGGAGGCGGCGGCCGAGGCCCGGGTGCCGGTGATCGTGCTCGACCGGCCGAACCCGATCGGGGGCGAGGTCGTCTCCGGCCCGGTGCGCGACCCGGACTTCGCCTCGTTCATCGCCTATCATGCGCTGCCGGTCCGGCACGGGATGACGGCCGGCGAGCTGGCCCGGATGTTCGTGGCCGAGCGGTCGATCCGGGTCGGGCTGACCGTCGTCCCGTGCGAGGGGTGGCGTCGGTCCGACCTCTACGACCGGACGGGGCTGGCCTGGGTGAACCCGTCCCCCAACATGCGGAGCCCGACCGAGGCGCTGCTCTATCCCGGGGTCGGCCTGCTGGAGGCGAGCAACCTGGCGACCGGCCGCGGGACCGACACCCCGTTCGAGCGGGTCGGCGCCCCCTGGATCGAGCCCCGCGCGTTCGCCCGGTCCCTGAACGGCCTGGGCCTGCCGGGCGTCCGGTTCGTCCCGACGATGTTCACGCCCCGGGAGCGGCAATATGCCGGGCAGGAGTGCGGCGGGGTCCTGATCCTGGTGACCGACTGGGCCCGGATCGACCCGGTCGACGTCGGGGTCGGGATGGCGGTCGTCCTCCGCCGGCTCTACCCGAACGACTGGCAGGCGGCCGGGTTCCTCCGGATGCTCGCCGACCGCGACGCCCACGACCGCCTCATGAGGGGCGACGGCCTGGCGGCGATCCGGTCGACCTGGGAGGGCGAGCTGTCGGCCTTCCGGCGGCTCCGGGCGACCTATCTGCTCTATCGCTGAGCCCCCGCCCGATGGTATCCCTGGTCGGGCCGGGCGGCGAGGAGGATGGGCCGATGGGGATGGTACGCCTGTGGGGCTGGAGGCGGTCGGCCCGTCCGATGGCGGTCGTCGCGCTGCTCGTCGCCTCGATCGTCTGGGCCCTCTCGTGGCGCGGGGGGCTGCCCCGGCGGGTCCACGCATCGGGCCCCGCGGCGGGCAAGCCGAACATCCTGATCCTGGTCGGCGACGACCACGCGGCCTACACCCTCGGGGCCGACGGCGACCCTCGAGGCGCGACCCCGCGGATCGACGCCCTGGCCGCGCAGGGCGTGACCTTCCGCCGGGCCTACTGCAACTCGCCCGTCTGCACGCCGAGCCGGCAGTCGTTCATCACCGGCCGGCTCCCCCATGCCGTGGGCGTGACCCGGCTGAACACGCCGCTGTCCGACTCGGCGATCACCCTCGGCGACTGGCTGGGCGACCTCGGCTACGCGACCGCCGCGTACGGCAAGATGCACTTCAACTCGCGGCAGGCCCACGGGTTCGCCGACCGGGTGGACACCCCCGACTGGGAGCGGTCGCTCAAGGCCGGCGGGGGGCCCGAGGCCGTCAACGACCGGCGGAAGCCCTGGCGGCCGATGCGCGACCCGGCCTCGGTCTGGCTCAACGCCGGGGCCGCCCCCTTCGGCCTGCCCGACCGGGCGATGGAGTCGACTTATTATGCCGACCGGGCTGCCGAGTTCTTCCGCCGGCCGAGGGACGGCCCGTTCGCGCTCGTCGTCGGCTTCGCCGAGCCCCACTCCCCGTTCAAGTTCCCCGACGACTGGCCCCGTCGGTACCGGCCCGAAGACTTCGCCGTCCCGCCCGGCGGGGCCGCCGACCCCGGCGAGACGCCCAAGGTCTTCCGCGATCTCACCCCCGAGCAGTCCCAAGGCATCCGCGCGGCCTACTACACGTCGGTCTCCTACCTCGACTCCAAGGTCGGCCGGATCCTCGACGCGCTCGAGGCGAGCGGCAAGGCCCGCGAGACGATCGTCGTCTACCTCGGCGACAACGGCTACCTCCTCGGCCAGCACGGCCGGTTCGAGAAGCATTGCCTGTACGAGCCGGCGGTCCGGGTCCCGCTGATCGTCCGGTGGCCGGGCCGGCTGCCGGCGGGCCGGGCGGTCGACGACCTCGTCGAGCTGGTCGACCTGATGCCCACCCTGCTCGACCTCGCCGGGATCGACCCGCCCCCCGGCCTCCACGGCCGGAGCCTCGCCGCCCTGGCGCGGGGCGAGCCCGGGTCGCGGGGCCGGGCCTTCGTCTTCAGCGAGTACCTCGAGAACGAGGAGGCGATGGTCTCCGACGGCCGGCACAAGCTGATCGTCCGGACCGGCCGGAGGCACCGCCGCGACGGCTACGAGACCGACGACCCGACCCCCGGCCCCTCGTTACGGCTCTACGACCTTGCCGCCGACCCCGTCGAGGACGTCGACCTGTCCGGGCGCCCCGACCTCGCCGCGACCAAGAACCGCCTGCTCGACGAACTCCTCTCCCGGCTCACGACCACCCGGCGCCCCGACGACCCGCCCCCCGCCGGCCTCGGCCGGATCGAGACGATCCGCCGCTGTCTCGTCCCGCGCGACTGACCGGCAGATCCGGCCCCCTCGCGGTCCCCGATCGATCAGGCCTTCCCGATCAAGGCTTCGAGGATGAGCATCTCGAGCTGCTGATACTGCCGGGCCTGGCGCAGCTCCTCGACCCGGGCCTCGTCGATCCCGCGGACGATGTCGACCAGGCGGAGGAAGATCGCTTTGGACTGCGACAGGTGGAGGAACGAGTCCTCGACGGAGGTGGTCCGCATCGCCTTGATGTCGAGGCCGACGCACTCGCCGTCCTTGCCGTAGCCGTTCTTCTCCAGGGTCCAGACCTGGTCGAAGGCGCGGCGGAGGTCGACCGAGCCGAAGACCTTGTCCTGGTCGTACTTCAGGCCGTTCTGGTCGTTCAGGTGGACGCTCCAGAGCTTGTCGTGATAGAGGGCATACGCCATGTCGTCGGCCGGGTCGAGGCCGGCGAGGATCGAGTGGGCGCTCTCGATCAGGACGCCCGAGCGGGACGGGTCGACGGTCCGGTAGGCGACGCCGACCATGTGGCCGACTGTCGGCAGGTACGCCTGGTCCATCGGCTCGTTGGGCTTGGCCTCGCCGAGGATCCGGATCTCCGGGTCGTGCTCGAGGATCGCGTTCCAGGCGTCGACGATCCGGGCCACGGCGGTCTTCGCGTCCTTCGACTCGCGGGCGTAGGTCCCCTCGCGGGCGAGCCAGAGGACGTAGTTCTTGCAACCGAGTTCGCGGGCGATGTCCACCGCGCGGAGCGAGCGGTCGAGGGCGTATCGGCGGTCGGCCGGGCTGTTGGAGGTGAAGCCGCCGTCGACCGTCCGGGGGTCTTCCCAGAGCCTCGGGGCGATGAACTCGACGGTCAGGCCCTCGGAATCGAGGACCTTACGGACCGAGGCGATCCCCCGCTGCTGGGCCGGCCAGTCCTCGCCGTCGGGGACCACGTCGTCGTCGTGGAACTGGACGGAGTCGAAGCCGAGTTCCTTGTACGCCTTGAGCTTCCGGCCGTATTCGACCTCGGCCCGCGCGGGGGGGCCGAACGGGTCGGCGCCGGTGCTGATGTTCCACGGGCCGAACGAGAATCGGTACCGGGTCGGGGGCGTGCCTGGGGACATGAGCCTGCTGCTCCTGGCGGGATGCCGGACGGGGGTCGATCGGTGGGTTCGGCGACGCCCCGTCCTCGCCCGGGGCGAGAACCCAGGCTAGCGGGCGGGGCGACGATTTGCGCGGTCATTTTTCCCGCGCGGTTCGTTATCATGAACGCCCCGGGCGGATCGGCCGGGCCGGGGGCTGGATGGCGGCCGGACCGAGACGAGGACGAGGAGCGGCGGGGCGATGCGAGTCTGGCACACGACCCTGGCCGTGTTCATGGCCGCGATGGTCCTGTCGCTGTCGAAGCTGCCGGCCGGGCGGGTGGCGATCGTCGTCTTCGCGACCGGGACCGCCGAGCTCGCCTGCGGGATCGCCGCGATGATGGCCCTCTTCCAGACCGTCGGCTCGATCGGCGCCGCGAAGGGGATGCTCGGCCAGGCGTTCGGCCTGATCACGACGGCGGTCGTCCTGGTCGTCGCCTCGACGGTGATGGTCGGGATGCTCACCGTCGGCATCGCGACGATCAACCGGGTCGTCTGAGGGTCCGCCCCGCATGGCCCCGCCCGCACCGACCTCTCAAGGACGGCCACGACGCATGAGCCCATCGACGACCTACTCGCCCGAGACCTACCCGCGCCGCTGGCTCCCCGAGGGGGCCGGGCTGTCGACCTGGGACGAGATCGAGCCCTGGTACCGCCGCCTCCTCGACCGGCCGATCGCCTCGGCCGAGGAGCTGGAGCGGTGGCTGCTCGACGCCGACGAGCTGAATGCGGCGGTCGCCCAGGTCGGCGACGAGCGGTACATCGCGATGACCTGCCAGACCGACGACCCGGCCCGCGAGGCCGCCCACCTCGCCTTCGTCCGCGAGGTCCGCCCGAGGCTCAAGCCCTACCTCAACGACCTCCGCGCGAGATATCTCGACTCCCCCCACCGGCCCGGCCTGCCGGCCGGGCGCTATCGCGTCTTCGACCGGTCGCAGGCGAGCCGGCGCGACCTCTATCGCGAGGCGAACATCCCGCGCGAGACCGAGCTGGCCGAGCTCGATCAGCGGTACCAGAAGCTCATCGGCGCCATGACGGTGACGTTCGAGGGCGAGGAGCGGACCCCGGCCCAGATGGCCCCGGTCCTCGAGGAGGCCGACCGCGACCGAAGGCGGGCCGCCTGGGAGCTGGTCGCCGCGCGACGGCTGGCGGACCGCGACGCGCTGGACGGCCTGTTCGACCGGATGCTCGTCCTCCGCGACGCGATCGCGCGCGAGGCCGGGTTCGCCGACTACGTCGCGTACGCCTACAAGGCCCGCGAGCGGTTCGACTACGGCCAGGCCGAGGCCCAGGCCTTCCGCGACGCGATCGAGCGGACGGTCGTCCCGCTCGCCGTGGAGCTCCAGGAGCGGCGGAGGGCGGCGCTGGGGGTCGACACGCTCCGGCCCTGGGACCTCGCCGTCGACCCGACCGGCCGGCCGCCGCTCCGGCCGTTCGCGACCGTCGAGGAGCTGGCCCGGGGGTGCCGGGCGATCTTCGACGACGTCGACCCCGAGCTCGGTGCCCAGTTCGCCTTCCTCCGCGACCGCCGGCTCCTCGACCTGGCCAACCGGAAGGGGAAGGCCCCCGGCGGCTACCAGACGACGCTGGAGTCCGACCGCCTGCCGTTCATCTTCATGAACGCCGTCGGCCTCGACGGCGACCTCCGGACGCTCCTGCACGAGGGGGGCCACGCCTTCCACGCCCTCGCCGCCCGCGGCGAGCCCCTGGGGGCCTATCGCGAGAGCCCGATCGAGTTCTGCGAGGTCGCGTCGATGTCGATGGAGCTGCTCGGGGCGCGTAACCTCGGCACCTTCTACTCCGAGGCCGACGCCGACCGGTCGTACGAGCAGCTCCTCGAAGGGATCGTCCTGATCCTCCCCTGGATCGCCACGGTCGACGCCTTCCAGCACGGGATCTACGCCGACCCGGGCCAGACCCGCGACGAGAGGCGGGCCGCCTGGGTCGACCTGACCCGTCGGTTCGGCGGGATCGTCGACTGGTCGGGGCTCGAAGCCGCCCGGGCCAGCTCCTGGCACCGGCAGCTTCATATCTTCCTCTATCCGTTCTACTATATCGAGTACGGGATCGCGCAGCTCGGCGCGTTGCAGATCTGGCACCGGAGCCTCTCCGACCGGGCCGCCGCGGTCGCCTCGTATCGCCGGGCGCTGGCCATCGGCGGGGCGCGGCCCCTGCCCGACCTGTTCGAGGCGGCGGGGGCCCGCTTCGACTTCTCGGAGCCGACGATCGCCCCCCTGATGGACGCCATCGGCGCGGAACTCGCCAGGCTCCGTCCCTGACGCCCGCCCGATTCCCCTTCCCTTCCCCGCCCCACGCCCCAGGATCGACGCCCATGCCGATCGTCGCGGACCGTCGTCTCACCGCCGCCGAGCTGGCGACGGCGCTCCGGTCCGTCGACCCTCGCGTGGTGCTCGTCCCCCCGCGGATCCTCCGCCGGGTGATCAAGGGGGCCCTCGGCCTCGGCGGGCTCGCCCGGCGGGTGCCGCACCGCGGCGGGTTCGCCACCACGGCCGCCACGGCGCTGGCCCACGCCGAGGCGACGGAGCTGGGGTTCCTCCCGGGCGAGCCGCCGCCGTCCTACCTGATCCTCCTGGCCGAGCCCGACCCCGACGAGACCGCGGCGACGCCCCGCGACGTCGCCTTCGTCCGCGCGTGGCGCGACCTCTTCCACGCGCGGGTCCACCTCGCCTTCGACGAGCGCCCCGAGCGATTCCCGGCCGCGGGGGATTGGGTCGCGGACCGGGTCGCCCGGATCGGGCCGATCGCATTCGCCGAGGCCCGGGCGGTCCTCGTCGAGGACCGCTTCCTGGCCCTCCCGGCCGACGACCGCGCCACCTACGTCGAATTCGCCGCGGCCTACCTCGAGCTGTCCGCCTTCCGCCCCGACCTGCTCCGGCACACCTTCCCCGCGATCCGCGACCACGCCGCGGTCCGCGACCTGCTCGCCGCCGACGCCGATCCCGACCCCCTCCTCGAAGCGACCCGGCCCCCGGGCGCCCCGGCCCGGCCCCCGTCCGCGTCGGCCGTCGAGGCGTCGCTGGAGGCTTCGGGGCCCGAGGAGGCCCCGTCGACCGCCCCCGACCCCCGCCGTTGGGCCCGGCTCAAAGCCCGGGCCGCGCGGGCCTCGGCCCGGGGGAACAACGTCCGCGCGGCGATCCTCAGGGCCGTCGCCGCCCGGTCGGCGCCGACGGACGAGCGGGCCAGGACCCTGGCCGGGGCGCGGGGCGAGCTGGATACGCTGGCCCGTCGGCTCCGCGACGCCGTCGGGCTCGACGCCGACGAGGCCCGGCGCTGGCAGCGGGCGCTGCCCGCCCTGCTCGACCGCGGGTCGAGGGGCCTGATGCCCCGCGAGGCCCGGTTTCTCTCCGAGGTCCAGAAGGCGTGCTCGGACCGCGAGCGGCCGATCTACACGATCGACGTCCTCGGCTGGGTCGCCTCGAGGGGCCGCAGGCCGCTCCGCCGGCCCCTGCCCGACCAGCGCGAGGTCCTGATCCTCAAGCGGCTCCGCGCCGCCGGCAAAAGGCTCCTCGGGGTCGCGGGGATCGGCGAGGCCCGCGCGACGCTCCTGGAGCTGGTCGGCCTCGCCGCCGATCGCCAGGCCGCGACGATCCGCGGGCGGTTCCGCGACCGGGTCATCGAGATCCTCGAGGGGGCGGGCCTCCGGCCGGCGAACCCCCCCGAGCGGGCCGCCCGCCGCAAGCTCGTCGAGGAGCTGATGGACCTGGTCGTCGACCGCGGCTTCCTCCGGATCGGCGACCTCCGCGACGCGGTCTCGCGGAACGGGATCAAGCTCAAGGACCTCTCCGGGGCCGGCGAGTTCCTCCGCGGCGACCCCCTGCTCCGCGCCGACGCCGGCCTGGCCCGGACCCTCGACGGGGTCTATCACCGGGGCGAGGTCTACCTCCGGGCCCTGCAGCGCGCGACCTCGCTGGCCTTCGGGACGAAGCTCGGCCGGTGGGCGAGCCTGATCCTGGCCCTCCCGTTCGGCGCGGCGTTCCTCGGGCTGGAGGGGCTGCAGCACCTGGTCGGGCCGATCGTCCACGCCTTCGGCGGCGTCGAGCCGAGGCTGATGAACCCGCTCTCCTACGCCGCGGTCGCGGCGCTCCTGCTCGGGGTGATCAACGTCCCCGCGTTTCGCGCGGCCTTCTTCCGGGCGTGCCGCCGGATCGGCCGGGCCTTCCGGGCGGTCTTCTACGAGGCCCCGGCCTGGGTGCTCGACCGCCCCTGGATCCGGTCGGTCGTCAGCAGCCGGTCGTTCCTGCTCGGGTGGAACTGGGTCGCCAAGCCGGCCGCGATCGTCTGGCTCGTGTTCCGCCTCTTCCCCGACCCCGACGCCTCGCGGGGGGCCGCGACCCTGACGCGGGCGACCGCGTTCGCCCTGGCGGCCGCCCTGATCAACTCGCGGCCGGGGCGCAACTTCGAGGAGATCGCCGCCGACGGCGCGTCCCGGCTCGGCCAGCGGGTCTGGCGCGACCTGGTCCCCAACGTCTTCCGCGGGGTCATCGACGTCTTCGCCGCCGCGCTCGAGGCGGTCGAGCGCCTGCTCTACAAGGTCGACGAATGGCTCCGGTTCCGCTCGGGCGAGGGGGGCCTCACCCTGGCGAGCAAGGCCGCGATCGGCCTCGTCTGGTTCTTCGTCACCTACCTGGCGCGGATCTACGTCAACCTCCTGATCGAGCCGCAGGTCAACCCGATCAAGCACTTCCCCGTCGTCACGGTCTCGCACAAGCTGATGATCCCGCTGATCCCGACCCTCTTCCACATCCTGCGGACCCCCCTGTTGCCGCTCGGCGGGGAGGTCGCCAACACGATCGCCGGGACGACCGTCTTCCTCCTGCCGGGCCTCTTCGGCTTCCTCGTCTGGGAGCTGAAGGAGAACTGGCGGCTGTACGAGGCCAACCGCCCGAAGACCCTCCGGCCGCTGCCGATCGGGCACCACGGCGAGACGATGAGCCGGCTCCTCCGCCGCGGGTTCCACTCGGGGACCGTCCCCAAGCTCTTCGCCGGGCTCCGCCGGGCCGGGCGCCGGGCCGAACTCGGCGAGGTCGGGGCCGGGGCCGCGCTCAAGAAGGTCGAGGAGATCGAGCACGTCGAGCAGGCCGTCCGCCACTTCGTCGAGCGGGGCGTGATCTCCCTGCTCGGCGAGAGCCGGTCGCTCGGGGCGGCCCGGCCGACGGTCGCCGGGGTCGAGTCGGCCACCAACCGGATCGTCGTCGAGGTCCGCGACGGCGGCGACCCCGCGACGGCCGCCCGGCTGGCCTTCGAAGAGTCGAACCGGCGGCTCCACGTCCGCCTGCTCGAGCCCGGCTGGATCGCCGGCCTCGGCGACGAGCCCCGTCGCGCGGTGACGACCGCGATCGCGGGCCTCTGCGCCCTGTCCGCCGTCGAGTTCGTCGCCCTGCCGGGCTCGTCCCATGAGGACCCGATGCCGATCATCCCGTGGTCGGCCTGGGTCCGGATCTGGAGCGACGACGCGGCGGGCCTGGGGCACGACCCCCGGATCGCCGACGCTTGCCCGATCCTTGGGTGGGACCCCGAGTTACGTGTCTGGGAGCGCGGCTACAGTCCGGGACCCGGCGTCGTCTGATCTCCGATGTCGGCTGGAATCCTTAAGGCGGATCCATGAACGCCGAGGGACGAGGTCGGAGGTCGGGACCCTCGGACGATTCGACTTGGGATCGGCCTCCCGGCCCCCGCGGTCGCGAGCCTGACGCCCGGGATGACGATCCGGGCCCGGGTCTCACCGGCCCCTTCGCGCCCCTGGGCCGTCTGTCACGTTTCGATGACATCGCCAGGCCGTCGGTCGATCATCGCGCGACTGCCGCTCGTCGATTCGGGGCCAGCAGGGCCGGGATGCCCCGCCTGAAATGAACCGGTGCCATCGCAGATTGCCGACCTTGCAGGCATATTGCGGCCGAAACCGGGCGGCTTTGCCTGGGGTCCGTGGCCGCTCCTGGTTCACAATTCCCCCAATATCGACGACGGACCAGGAAGATTAGGCGGCTTAACGCGGTCCGAGAAAGGTCCCGAGGAGACGGCGGAGATGGCCTTATGAGGCTCGCCCGACCAGGCAGATGGCCGATCCTTAACTCGTGACAGTCCAACGTATAAGCACGACGTCGATTTTTTCAGACGGTGCCGCGATTCGGGTTGCGGTGGGCTTGGTCAATACGTCATTCTCTGCATGTCGACCGAGCGGGCCGCTATCGCTCCCTCCGCCCGAGCATCCTCTGCGGCTTCGGCACCCCCGGCGTAGAAAGTCGTGGGCCGCCGAAAAGCAAAACGGATTTTGTCTCGATCGATGCACCGGAGCGGCCCGCTTGTTGCTTAGCCCCGGGGTCACTCGCCTGCAGGGATCAGGGGGACGATGGTCAGGCGGCTTCGGTGAACTCGGAAGACTAACGGTTATTTCCCACACAGCGACGGAGGAATCGGATCACCATGCTCATCGGCAGAATTCGGCTCGCGGGCCTGGCGGCGCTGGTCGCCGGCTCGATGCTCCTGGCCCCCGCCACGACGCACGCGACCTACACCTACGTCAGCACGGCCACCCCCGCCTCGGCCGTCTTCGGCGGCACGACGATCACCCTGGGCGGCGTCAGCTCGGCGACCCCACTGAGCGGCACCGGGATCATCAACGCCCTGAAGGTCGGCTTCCAGACCGCCACCGTGCCCCCGGCCACCGACACGGGCGTCTTCACCTTCACCAACAGCCTGGTCATCACCAACACGGCCGGCAGCGTGACCCTGACCCCCCAGGACATGATCACGCTGCTCCGCGCCGACACCGGCGGCGAGATCAGCACCGGGACCCTCACCGGCGGCGTCCTCTCGGCGACCCTCGGCGGCTTCCGGTACACCATCCTCAGCTTGCAGTACTCCGGCCCGACGATCAACAACTCCGGCGCCGGCGTGGGCAACATCAGCTACATCCTCCAGGAGGCCGCCGTGCCCGAGCCGGCGTCGCTGGCGTCGCTCGCGGTCGGCCTGGTCACCCTGGGCGGCTTCGCCGTCCGTCGCCGTCGTCAGGCCTCGGTCTGATCGGGGCGATCCGTCGTCTTTCGCCGGGCCCCGGCCTCGCCTCGTGCCAAGCCAGGGCCCATGTCGTGTCGGTCGCCATCTCTCTCCTGGCACCCCCGGCGACTTCAGCAAGACGGGCGTCGCGGGACGCCGGTCCCCGGAACGCAGAACGATCCTCGCCCCAAGCTCGACCCTCTCGGTGCGATCCCCGGGTCACTCTCAAGCGGGGAGCCGGTGACGAAGCTCGGGCAGCTTGGTGAACCCGGTACTCGAACGCTCAACCTGACACCACAACATCGGAGTGGAATCAAGATGCTCATCGGCAGAATTCGGCTCGCGGGCCTGGCGGCGCTGGTCGCCAGCTCGGTTGTCCTGGCCCCCGCCACGACGCAGGCGGACTACACCTACGTCAGCACGGCCACCCCCGCCACGGCCACCTTCGGCGGCACGACGATCACCCTAACCGGCGTGACCTCGGTCACAACCATGAACGGCACCAGCATCATCAACGGGCTGAACGTCGCCTTCCAGACGTCCACCGTGCCCCCGGCCACCGACACGGGCGTCTTCTCGTTCACCAATAACATCGTCATCACCAACACGGCCGGCAGCGTGACCCTGACCCCCCGGGACGTGCTCACGCTGTTCCGCTCGGACACCGGCGGCGAGGTGAGCACCGTGACCATGGCCGACGGCGTCCTCTCGGCGACCCTCGGGGCCTTCCGATACACCATCCTCGGCTTGCAGTACTCCGGCCCGACGATCAACAACTCCGGCGCCGGCGTGGGCAACATCAGCTACATCCTCCAGGAGGCCGCCGTGCCCGAGCCGGCGTCGCTGGCATCGCTCGCGGTCGGCCTGGTCACCCTGGGCGGCTTCGCCGTCCGCCGCCGTCGCACGGCCTCGGTCTGATCGGGGCGATCCGTCGTCTTTCGCCGGGCCCCGGCCTCGCCTCGTGCGAGGCCGGGGCCTTTTTGGCTTCGAAGGACGGCCTGGCAAATTGAGCCTGCGAGCCCGGTCCCCACCGCCTGCGCATGATCGATTCGGATTCCGCATCACTCGGCGGTCAACGGCGGAAGGGCGACGGAAGGGCGAAGGCTCGCGGATCGTCCGGCGGATCGCTTGTCCGCCGAGGCGAGGGGGCGTTTGGGCATCCCGGCCTCGATCCACCGCGGATGACCCACGTCCGAGGTTTATCGGGCCGTCGCCCGGTCGAGGAATGCCGCCACGTCCCGCTTGAGCTTCGCCAGGGACGCCGGGTTGACGTACATCATGTGCCCCGCCTCGTACTCGGCGAACGTGATGTGCTCGCGGAAGGCGGGGGCGAGGTTCATGTGGGCGAAGGTGTACTCGGTGGCGGCGAACGGGGTGGCCAGGTCGTAGTAGCCCGAGGCGATGAAGACTCGCATCGACGGGTTCTGGGCGAGCGCGTCGCGGAGCGACGAGGCCGTCTCGGGATACCCGCCCCGCCCGGACAGGCCCCAATCCCAGGCCCCGACCCCCTCGCCCAGGATGTAGTAGGGCACGTCGGTCTCGTACCCGAGCGACGACCGGAGATACTGGTTGATCGTCGCCGTGTAGGGCGGGCGGATCGCCGCGTTGCTCGCGTCGAAGTCGGGCCGTTCGGCCACACCCGAGGCATCATCGCCGACGAACCGGCTGTCGAGCCGGCCGACCGACTTGCGCTCCTTCCGGAGCAATTCCTTGCGGAACTGGGCCGGGTCGACCCGGAGGTTGGCCAGGTCGACGTAGGTCGGGTCGAGCCCGGTGAACCGCGCGAGCCCGTCGACGGCGGCCTTGCGCGCCTCCGGCGACAGCCGGTCCCCCAGGGCCAGCGCGGTCGTGTAGTCGGCCGCGGCCCACTTCGCGGCGGCCTCGACCGTCGCCTTCAGGTCGCGACGGAGGTCGCCCGCCAGCTTCTTGTGATACCAGGCGGTCGCGGCGTAGGTCGGCAGATAGAGGGCGTAGGGGAGGTCGTTCCCCCGGTCGAACTGGAGGGTCTGGAAGTTCAGGACCGACGAGACGAGGATGATCCCGTTGAAGGCGATCCCGTTCCGCTCGACGAGCCGGCCCGCCAGCCCCGCCGCGCGGGTGGTCCCGTAGCTCTCGCCGACGAGGAACAGGGGCGAGCCCCACCGCTCGTTGCGGGTGATGTACAGCCGGATGAACTCGCCGACCGACTGGATGTCGCCCTGGAGCCCGTGGAACTTCTTCGTCAGGTCGGGCTTGGTCGCGCGGCTATACCCGGTGCCGACGGGGTCGATGAAGACGAGGTCGGCCCGGTCGAGCCAGGTGTGGGCGTTGTCGACCAGCCGATAGGGCGGGCCGGGCAGGACGGCGTCGGGCATCTCGACCCGCCTCGGCCCGAGTGCCCCGAGGTGGAGCCAGACCGACGCCGACCCCGGCCCGCCGTTGAACGAGAAGATCAGGGGCCGCCTCGACCGCTCTCCCGCCTGGTCCAACGTATAGGCGACGTAAAAGATGTGGGCCTCGACGTCCCCGTCCGCGTTGGGGATCGGCATCCGTCCCGCCGTCGCCGTATAGCGGAGCGTCCTGCCTTCGAGGTCGAGGGCGTGATGCGTCACGACGGGCTCGGACGCCTTCGACGCGTCCTTCGACGCGGCGGGCTTCGGCTCGTCCGCGGCCTTCTTCGCGGGGTCCTGGGCCGGCAGGAGCGAGGCGAGGGCCAGGGTCAGGCCGAGCGAGGGGGCCAGGGATCGGATCGTCATGCGCGACCTCGGGATCGGGATGAGGGCGTCGTCCGGGACGGGGGCGGAGGGGGCCAGGATAGTCGCGGCCGGGCCCGGTTGGCAATTCGCCACCGCGCTGCACTCGGGCCCGCCCGGCGGTATCATGTCCCGACGGGCCGGCCCGAGGGTGGGCCGATCGAGCGAACCCCGAGGAGGGTGCCGACCGTGTCCGAGAGCGTGAAGCTGACCGTCACCGACATGGGCGACCGCCGCCTGGTCTCGACCGGCTCGCCCTGGGAGCCGAAGGTCGGTTATTCGCGGGCCGTCCGCGTCGGCGCCACGATCGCCGTCACCGGCACGGTCGGCGTCGAGGCCGATGGCAGCTTCGGCGCGACCCCCGAGGCGCAGGCACGCCGGGCCCTGACGATCATCGGGGCCGCCATCGAGGCGCTGGGCGGGACGCTCGACCAGGTCATCCGGACCCGGATCTACGTCACCGACATCGGCCGGTGGGAGGAGGTCGGCCGGGCCCACGGCGACTTCTTCGGCGAGATCCGACCGGCGACCACGATGGTCGAGGTGGTCAAGCTCATCGACGCCGCGGCGCTCGTCGAGATCGAGGCCGACGCCATCGTCGCGTGATCGAGGCCGGCGGAGTCGCAGACCGATGGACAGCAAGCCGAGGGCGGTCGTGCTCCTCTCCGGCGGCCTCGATTCGGCCACGGCGCTGGCCGAGGCCGTCGCCGACGGCTACGAGGCGTACGCCCTGACGATCGTCTACGGCCAGCGGCACGCCGTCGAGGTCGAGGCCGCCCGACGGGTGGCCCGGGCCCTCGGCGCGACCCGGCACGTCGAGCAGGCGATCGACCTCCGCGCCTTCGGCGGCAGCGCCCTGACCGGCGAGATCGACGTGCCCAAGGACCGCGACGAGGCGACGATGGCCTCGGGCATCCCGATCACCTATGTCCCGGCCCGGAACACCGTCTTCCTCGCCCTGGCCCTCGCCTGGGCCGAGACCCTGCAGGCCTTCGACCTCTACGTCGGGGTCAACTGCGTCGATTACTCGGGCTATCCCGACTGCCGCCCCGAATACCTCCGCGCCTTCGAGGCCCTGGCCAACCTCGCCACCAGGGCCGGCGTCGAGGGGACGGGGACGTTCCGGGTGCACGCCCCCCTGATCCAGCTCACCAAGGAGCAGATCATCGCCCGGGGACGGGACCTCGGCGTCGACCACGGCCTGACCCACAGTTGCTACGACCCGACACCCGAAGGCCTCGCCTGCGGCCGATGCGACTCCTGCCGGATCCGGCTCGCCGCATTCGCCCGCCTGGGCCTCGACGACCCGGCCCGCTATGCGGCCAGGACGTGAACCGAGCCAAAGGCCCATCGGCGGCCCGACCGGCCCGAGAGATTGAAGGGGAAAGCCCGCGCCGCGATGCCGCCGAGCCCGGAGTCGGCCGACCCGGCGGCGCGATCCAGGGTCACCAGTAGATCCACTCGTAGGGAGGGTCGAGGAGCTGGATCTCCTTCTCCTTGGGCTGGAACTGGTCGCCGCGGCGGATGAAGTCGATCCGGAGCGTCTTGTACTTGGCGACCGGCTTGTTGTCCGCCCCTTCGACCTGCTGGTAGCCGTCGGAGAGCCCGCGGACGTAGACGCTGAACTTGTCGGCGTGGGGGTCGACGGCGTCCCAGATCGCCACGCCGAAGACGGCGTCGTCGATCCCCTCTTTCGTGCTGGGCGGGATGACCCCCATCACGCTGACCGCCCCCAGGAGGTCGACGGCCGGGTCCTCGCGGGCCTGGATCAGCTCGACGGCGCGGGGGATCACGGCGTCCTCGATCTGCTTGCCGGTGTCGGTCAGCAGCGAGAACTGGGGCACGAACATCCGCGGCTTGCCGGTTCGGTTGATCACCTGATAGTACATGTAGTGGATCTGGCGCCGCCCCTTGCCGGGGACCTCGATCGTCAGGATCCGGACGGGCTTGAAGGCGAAGTCGAAGACCCAGATCCCTTGCTTGTCGCGGGGCAGGAGCGATGCGTCGACCCACCGCTCGTTGTAGACCTGCTTCCCGTTCCGCTGGTTGACGAACCCCGCCTGGGTCCGGCGGACCGGGGTGGTCGGCAGGGTCGGCCCGAGGACCGCCGGCGGGACCGGGTCGGGGTCGGGCAGCGCCGGCGCCTGGGCGAACGCCGAGGAGACCCCGACCGACCCGAAGGCGATCGCGACGAAGACGCAACCGGACAGTCGCAGGATCACGGGCAGGACTCCTCAGCGTCGAAGGGGTGGGGCGGACGCGACGGAGGATGCGATCTCGAGGGGGAGAAGCAGTCGAATATAACCCAAGTTAACACGGCGGCCGAAAAGTCGTCAACGTCGATCGTCCGTCGGGTCAGGGCCGTTTAGTTCTCTGGACGGGAGACCGCCTTTCGGTTAGAAGGCTCCCCATCACGGAGGAGTCGCATCATGAGCCCGTCGCCCTCGCTCTCGGAACGCTTCGCGTCGCTGCCGGACCCCCGGTCCCCGCTGGGGCGGCGGCACCCGCTGCCGGCGGTCCTCGGGCTGGTCACCGTCGCGATCCTCTGCGGTGCCCGCTCGCTAGAGTCCGTCGCCCAGTTCGCCCGCGATCGTGGGCCCGGGTTCAGCGCGGCCCTGGGCTTCACTCGACGCCGGACCCCCTGCAAGGCGACCCTGTCCAATCTCCTGCGTCGCCTCGACATCGGCGCCTTCGAGCGGGCCCTCGCGGCGTGGGTCGCCGACCGGCTCGCACCGGGCGAGGCCCGCGAGATCGCCATCGACGGCAAGGCCCTCCGGGGCTCGGCCGACGGGGCG